>JACCDR011577239.1_pt1 | contig 16176 bp, 33 predicted proteins | sample 7446431 | NCBI WGS metagenome assembly JACCDR01 (sample SAMN15323443, study PRJNA562643) | freshwater metagenome | isolation source: river surface water | place: USA:Blue River Watershed | collected 2017-08-17 | reverse complement strand
TTACTATGATAGTTCCAAAAGATATTCATAAAAAACTAAAGCAGCAACTTATACAAGATGGTATTACCTTTAAAGATCTTATTATGAAGGCTGTAGATGAATATCTAAAAAGATAACTTTATGCTTCTGTGCTTACAGAGTCACATAACTCTAAAGTCACGGAGTTTCGTAGTTACATAACTACAGAATCACAAAGTCACAGAAGCACATAGTTACAGAGTTTTGTAGTTATAAAGTTACGTAACTACAGAGTTTAAAAAGCACTAAAAAACAAGTACTTATTTAAAAATAAGCTTAGCTAGAGTATTGACTTTTTGGGTGCGCAGGTTCACTATTTGCACACTCTTAAATAGCTAAATGGACTAAAACTTTAGTGAAAAGGAGTAGGATTTTCCTGGCAGGACGCCAAATTAAATGGGAATAAGAATTATGATGGGTAGGAAACCCGCTAACCGTACCATAGAATTGGAACCTCTTCGTACGGCCAGCGGATATATATCCGGTTATTTTGAGTATAATAACCTCAAAAAGCCGGTCTATAATATTGAAAAAGACTTGAAAAATCAATGTTTTTCGAGCGGTAATCGTATTGGCCACGATCCAAAGAAACCAAAACAATTTGTCTCTCCTCAAAATCATCGCCGACCACCGTCTTTATCAGAGGTTATTAGAGATTTTAATGAATCTAATCTGGAAGCCAAACTATACAAGCGTCTTTATTATCACCTAGACAAAAATGGTACTCCTGCCCGTTTGATTCGCTCTGAGTTTCGAGAAATGATCTCTACAGGATGCGCCATCTTGACTCACTACTATGATGTCTTAACTGGCGAGATCGGTTTTAGGAATGAGAAAGGCAAGCATATTCGTCTTTCATATGAGAGTATTGCAGAACTTTTAAAAGTATCATTGATAAGAGTTAAGCGTTTCTTTGGTTTCTTGAAGGATAGGGGACTAGTCCAAATTATCCAAGACAAGAGCAAAGATGAAACAGGGCAGTGGAAGAGCAATATATCAAGAAAGATTATCAGTCCTCGTTTCTTTATAGATACTCTTGGTATCGCTGCTTGGAAGAAAATAACCAGTCTTAAAGAGTGGCTAATCAAGAAGGTAAAGCCTAAAACCAAACATGAGCAAAGGAATAGACTTATGTTAACTGACATTATGAAAAGCGGCGCTATTATGGCTAAACCTAAAACCGCAGCCCCCAAGAACGACACAAATCCAGAGATGGAAAGTAAGCTTGTACGTATGGCTATGGAAGCGTATGAACTTGATAGATCGCGACCGCCTTCTGACTACTTAAGAGAAATAAAAGAAAAACTAAAGGTTAAATCTGCGGAATAGTATTGCCCCTTTTATTTCTAAATCCGTTTCTCTCCGTAATTATCCGTTTTTTTCCCCGCTTTGTGTTCAAAATTAACGCACAAAAGTAAACAACTGTTCACAAATTACACAAACATTTCATCTATAATCTAAATCTTTTTGGCTGTCTTTTTTCTAACCCAAAATAAGTGCTACCAACCCCTATGAATAAGTGATACCTCTTAATCAGTATAATTATCAGTAAATAAATTTTTTATATCCATGTCTTTAATGGTGGGCATAAAAATAGAAGGATCGATGTCCAACACAGATGCAATTTTGAGTAAACATTTGATAGAAAAGTTATGCTCACCTCTTTCAATCTTTCCAAAGTATGACAATCCAATATTAGCCTGTAATGCCAAAGCTTCTTGAGTAAGGCGCTTCATTTTTCTCTGTTTTTTGATGTTTTTTCCAATAACTAAAAGCCACGGTAATTGTTTCATTAAATCATTGCTCCAGAATATAGTGGAATTTAACTAAGGTCTTTATTATCCACATATATGTCATAAATGTTAGGAACAAGTTCCGCGAACTGAATATCTAACACCTGAAGTATTTTTACCAATGAAGCAAATGAAACATTTATTTGACCTCTTTCTACTCGTCCGTAATATGACAATCCAATATCTGCAAGATTGGCCACTTCTTCCTGAGACAGGCTTTTTAGTAACCTGAACTTTTTGAGTTCTCTGCCTAAATAAACCGAGCATGGGATGTTTTTCATTAGAAGAGTAAAGAGTAATATGTTATACGTGGCTACGCCATATAGAGCACATTCATACATTTTTATATTGGATGCAATGTTATTTTTATATAAAATAAACATATAATTAGTATAGTATAGGCAAAAATAAGATGGATAAGGTAGAAATGGAATGGGTGGAGAAGATCTTTGATTATATGAATAATTTTTTTAAGGAAGCATGGGATAAGAACTTCAAAACTGCTAGAGATCTCGATATTGCAAAACAAATATGGCAAACAGGATTAACCGGTCTCAATAAAGAAGAGATTAAGAAGGGATTAGCCATTGCCAGAGGAATGGCTACGAACAAACTTCCTCCTCCGAATGTCATAGAGTTTTATCACTTCTGTAAAGGTATTAGACTTCCCTCTAAACCAAAAAAAGAAGAAAACTTTCCTAGAGATTCCGTTTTAGCAAAAAGATCATTGGACCTGATGAGAAATAGAGTGAAAGGTACTCACATCTCTTCTTAACATTCGGAAGTTACTGATGGAAGATTACTTCAAACCCAACATTCATAGTCCAAGCGAAATGGATGAATGTAAAGCCTATTGGAAGTGGGCACAGAATTACCCTGTCTTAAGAAACTATCTCTATAAGATTGTAAATGAAGGTAGACGCTCTCCCATCTCAGGAAAGAATCTAAAGCTAATTGGACTACGGAAGGGGATACCTGACTATCATTTACCTGTTGCTAACGAAAAGTATTATGGCTTTTGGCTTGAAATGAAAACACAAGACCAGAGTAACTATAGAATCTCTGTCTACCAATCGGAGTGGATCGACAAATTGCGAGCTGTTAACCAATATGCTACTTTTGGTTACGGCTGGGAAGATGCTGCAAAGAAGACCTTGGCATATATCAAAAATAAAATCTAGAAGGATTTAAGATGATTGAATTGCTGATTGCAAGTACGGTTTCTTTTATTGCCGGTACGCTTCTCTCTTTCATGTATATGCATACTTTTATTAGTCACTCTACTCGACGACAACTCAAGCAACTGAAGTTAGATGTCAGTACCCTTTACCTCAAAATAAACGAAATCATTTCTTACATCCCTCGTTCATAACTGAATCTCTCAAAAAAGGAGATATAAAAATGACACCTCAAGCCACAGAGAAATTAAAAAATATGCTCTCTATCCATGAAGGATTTAGGCAATTTCCTTATTACGATACAACCGGAAACCTGACGATAGGGTTTGGACGTAACCTGTCAGATAGGGGAATATCTAAGTCAGAGGCCTTATCGTTACTGGATAATGATATTGATTATTTCATGAAGAAGCTCATTAAAGAGTTACCCTTTTTTAATGAGCTTGATGAAGCGCGTAAGATTGTTCTGGTCAATATGTGTTTTAATTTGGGAGTGGTAGGATTCTTACAGTTCGAAAATATGTTAGATGCAGTTCGACGAAAGGATTGGGTCACCGCAGCTAAAGAAATCATGTCATCTAAAGCCGCAAGACAAGCGCCTAAGCGATATCAACAATTAGCTAACATCATGAAGACAGGAGTCATTGTAGATGCTAAAGGAAATAGTACAGGAAATATTCCCGGTTATAGAGAAAGCGGCACCCTTATTAGCTAAAGCTATAGGAATGGGCAGCGGAAACACGACTTGGATTCTTTATCTGATAGGAAAAGCATTTGGTATAAACTTGGATCAAGTTAATCAACTACCTACTGTTATGGCTCATGACCCTGATAGCGATAGAAAGCTAAAGGAAATAGAAGATTCTTTCGGTGATTGGTTTATTGAACACACAAAAGAAATGACCAAGAACGTTAAAGTTTCCGATATCGAGCTTCATTTAAAGGTGAGCTTTGAAACCACTCAACCGGTTTCATCCTAGAAAGTGGAAGAATGACTGAAGTCCGCCTAACACGCCAATGGCTGTAATCGCTGTTTTGCTAATGAAATGATACATGCGCATTTCTAGGTCTTTTAGATCGCTTTTCAGGTCACTTTCTTGAGAAAGTTTTAGTTCAGAAAGTTGATGCTTCATGTCTTTTCTAAGGTCATGAATTTCATGCTTAATATCAGATATGAGCTGTCGTTGGGTAACTTGGTCTGCAATGTATGAATTAAAAAAATCGTGGTCCGATTGTTCGGAGATACGTGCTGCATCCATGCTTATGTACCTATGTAATCGTGGGGATATCGCTACTAGTTTACCAGAGCTTTCTTACGTGCAGAAATGTCAATTGCTTATACACGATGTATCTTTCATATCTAGAAAAACGCTGTATTTAAACATGATTCTATTATTAACGAATCACGAGTATAATTTGTCAAAATTTAGGAGAAATACATGGAAGAGCTAAAACGCTGCGTACCTTGTGGCGGAAGCGGTGAAGTATTAGGCGGCGGCATGATGAAATCTGATTGTCACTACTGCCATGGAAAAGGAAAGATTAAGGTTGTAGATGAAGAAATTGATTATCTTGCTATGAAACAAACGGACGGGTATCGCAATGCAAAATCAAGACTCATGTCAAGCCACTCTGACATCTCAGAGCAAGAAGCCGAAAAGCTCCTCGACGAAGCATTTGAAAACGAAAGACCAAAACCAAGAAAGAGAAAGAGCGCGTCTGCAACTGCCACGCCATAAAGGTCCTCTTCTGATTACACATAATCCTCATAAAATGACGGTGTATACGCTTTCAGAATATCTCACATTGGAGGAGTCTAAATCATCAGAGTGGATTAGCAAGAAAAGCTATGATAAATCAGTTAAAACCAATGAGCTTTGGCAGATACAATTGAGTTGCGACGCACACAGTTTCGGCTTTAAAAAATTTTATGGTGATAATCTAGAAGATTTGCTCGAATATCTTAATGAAAGGTTTCCTTCAACAGAAGGACAAAAAGATAAAATTTCATTTCATAATGAAAAACCTAGATTAAAGCGTAAGAGTTGTAAGAAAAAAGATGCAAAAATGAAAAGTTCATTGATGACATAAAAAGGAAGTAGTTCGAAGGAAACGTCATGGATAATATAATTGTTTATTTGGGTCTCATCACATTAGGCATCACTTTCATAGTCATTTTATATGATTGTAAATCTGAGAGTATGAAGAAGCCAAGAGTTAAAAAAGCGAAAAAAGTGAATTTCCCAGGAAGATTTGAATGAATGATGCAAATCTGATTGTCTAAAAACTAACAGAAAACAGCATGGATACAATACCTAAACTAAATCTAAAGCAACAAAAATTCATTGAGCATTACTTATTATGTGGCAATGCAACCGAAGCTGTTATTCGTGCTGGTTATAAGGGTAAACATGTCGCTAAATATGCGCATGAGCTTTTGAATAAACCACAAATTAAGGCTGAACTAGAAAAAACTAGAAAACTTATAAATGCGAGCTCAGTTTTAACAGTTGAGTATAAATTGGAGCTCTTGCTGAATGGGATATTGCAATATTCATCACAAGGTGAATTTGAAAAAATGGGAAAGCTACTTGAGATTACAAATAAGATCCAAGGTCACATAGCTCCCGTTAAATCTATTAGTACTATTAGCTTAAGCGAAAATGTTGATATGGTCAGAGACCTCACCGAAAGATACATGAATGAGTCAAATGCTAGATAATAAAATTGAAGAGCTTGCTAGATTAAGGGCAATGCATTTTAGTTCCTTGCTCATTTTTGTGCGCACCTTTTTTAAATTAAGGACGGGTCGAGAGTTTGAACTATCCGCTCCTATATCTAGGGAAAGTCATTATTTAACTGTTGCAAGGGCGCTTGAGCGAGTTATTAAAGGTGAATCAAAACGGTTAGTTATTAATATCCCGCCACGCTATGGAAAGACCGAGCTACTCATTCATTTTGTCGCATGGGCTTTGGCAAGATTTCCAGACTCTAATTTCCTATATGTGAGCTATTCGCATAGTTTAGCTAAACGACAGACGCAAACGATAAGAGATATCATTATGCTTCCCACTTATCGTGATACTTTCGACATTGCTTTAAAAGATGATACTACTGCCAAAGATAACTTTGCTCTTTCAAAGGGTGGAAGCGTTTACGCTGCGGGTGCACAGGGTACTATTACTGGTTTTGGTGCAGGCATTAAGGGTGTTAATCGCTTCGGCGGCTGCATTGTTATAGACGATATACACAAACCTGACGAGGTAACTTCAGACACTATTCGAGAAGGCACAATTGATTGGTACTACAATACACTTCAATCCCGTTTAAATAACCCTGAAACGCCTATTATTTTTATTGGTCAGCGCTTACATGAGAATGACTTAGCGGCTGTCCTTTTACAAAGCAATGATTGGGAAAGAGTCATTATTCCTGCAATTGATGCAACTGGAAACGCGTTACACCCTCAAATGCATGACATTAAGACTCTTAAGAAGATGTCAGACGAATCGCCTTATCATTTTGCGGCACAGTATCAGCAAAACCCTCAGCCTGCAGGTGGTGGTATATTTAAGCCCGAATGGTTTGCCTTGTTATATGAAGAGCCAAAGATAATTGCGACATTTATAACGGTAGATAGTGCAGAGACAGATAAAGATTATAATGATGCTACAGTATTTTCATTTTGGGGCTTATATCGAATCGTGCAAAATGAAATAGAAACTGATTTATATGGCTTACACTGGTTAGATTGTAGGGAAATTAGAATAGAGCCAAAAGACTTAGAGCCAGAGTTTATGGATTTTTACCGATCTTGTATGAGTCATTCTGTGAAGCCTCGTGTTGCTGCCATTGAAAAAAAGAGTACTGGCGTAACCCTTAGTTCTACTTTAAAAAATATGCAGGGATTACAAATACTAGACGTTCAAAGAACTAAAGCTTCTGGCAATAAAGTATCTAGGTTTCTAGAAATACAATCTTATGTCGCATCAAAACGAATTTCTCTACCAATACATGGGCAACATACGCAATTTTGCATGGAACATTGCAGGAAAATAACAGCAAATGATTCACATATGCATGATGACATAGCGGATACACTGTATGATGCAGTAAAATTAGCGCTTATTGATGAAGTTATAGTAAGAAAGGTTAGCTCAACTACTGATTACGGTAAAATAGGACGTGATATTATGAGCACTACAAATAGAATCGATAGGCTTAGAAAGGATGCATACCGTTAAAACATGGAGATTGTCGCATGGACGTGGCAAAAAGATACCAGGATCAGTTAGAGCGAATTAAGACAACCGTAAGAAGATCCCACGATTACTTTAAGCCTAACTATGATCGCTTTAATGAATTTAGACGTTTTGTGTTTGATACGTCGCTCAAGGATGAAGAAATCACGTTACTGATGACTCTAAGTAAGCCTCAATTAGAATTTAACGTGTTAGAAGCATACATCTCCCGGTTACTTGGTGAGTTTTCTAAACAAGAGCCTTCTATTTTGGTATCAGCTGAAGATGAAAATAAAGCCGACCCTTTAACAATAAGTGTTGTCGAGCAGCATCTAAGACACATCCTCTTTGATTCTAAAAACCACCACGCCAATTATGAAGTTTATAAAGATCTTTTAAGCGGTGGCTTTAGTGTCTTCAAAGTCTGGACTGATTACACCAACAAGATGAGCTTTAATCAGGAAATTATTTTCGATAGAGCATTCAATCCGACATTGTGTGGGTTCGACCAATTGGCACGCTATTCACATAAAGGGGATGGACGCTTCTGTTTCGAACTTTTCCCAATGGATAAAGAACGATTCAAAGACGAATATCCAGAAGTCGATATAAATAATATCTCGTTTAGGAGAGACTTTGCTGGCTTCAACTGGTCATATCTCAATGATAATACTGAAACCCTTATTATTGCAGACTATTACGAGAAGAAGATTAAGCATACTAAGATCGTGCAGCTTCAAAATGGCCAAGTGATGACGTTGAAAGAATATGAGGCGATGTCTGAAGCCTGGAATGATTTTTCTATGATGCCTTCTGTGGTTGGCAAACCCAGAACGACTGAAATAGAAACTATTTGTCGATATCGAGTGATCGAAAACAAAGTGTTAGAATACAGAGAAACAGATTTCAGCATGATGCCTCTTGTCTTTGTTGATGGTAACTCCATCATGATCCAGACGCCGAAGAACGGCAATATACAGCAAATGACAAGACCTTATGTCTATCATGCTAAGAGTGCTCAGCGTCTTAAGAACTATGCGGGTATCGCGCTGGCCAATGAAATCGAGAACATGGTCCAACATAAGTTCATCGTCAAGAAGGAAGCACTTCCGAAAGAAGAAGAGTTCCTGCAAGCCTACAAAGACATCCAGAAGGCAAGCAATTTGGTTGTAAATGCCTTCTACGAAGAAAATCCAGACATGCCTATCCAAGAACCTATTCGTGAAATAGCGAAGGTCCCAGCGCCTCCAGAAGTCATGCAAGGTTTCACGAGTACAGATAGCCTTATTCAAAATATTCTTGGCTCGTACGATGCGTCACTTGGTATTAACGATAATCAATTGTCAGGCATCGCAGTCGTTGAGGCAGCGACACAATCCAATACTGCCGCAATGCCTTATGTCGTTGGGTTTATGCAAGGTTTACAGCGTGTCGCCGAACTTATCATTGACCTTATACCCAAATACTATACAACGCCAAGAACCATTCCTATTCAGGATGCTGAAGGTAAGAAGAATTACATTAAGATCAATCAGCCTGAGGGCGTTTCAATGTCCTATGACACCAACGTACTCAACGTGAAAGTCGAAGCCGGTGTCAACTTCCAAGTACAGAAATCTAGAGCACTCCAGCAAATTATCGGACTCATGCAAGCTAGCCCAGCGTTTAATCAGTTCATGAACTCAAGAGGCTTAAAAGTATTGCTCGATAACATTGATATTCGTGGAATCGACCAAATTAAAATGATGGCTGAGGACTGGATGAAAGAGCTTCAGCAGCAACAACAAATGCAAATGCAGATGCAACAAGAGCAAGCACAGAACAACCCCATGGTTATAAGAAACAATATTGAGCTCCAGAAGCTACAGCAGAAAGAGCAAGAGAATCGGCAAAGATTCACGGTAGATATGCTGGAGCTTAAGCAGAAAGAACAGAAAATGATGGCTGATTTAGAGCAAAGTAAGGTGAATGGCATAGTTCAGATGAACAAAACGCAAGCTGAGAACTTCTCTAACCAAGTGGATATAGCACTTAAAGAAATGGATATGAGGCACAAACATGCTAAAGACGTATTAGAGTTTCATCATAAAGTGACACAGTCTAAGCACGAACCAAGGCATATGAATGAATAAAGAAAAACTAAATGCTATGACGGATCATATATATACATCCTGTCTCAAATACATTCAGCATGATGGTGAAACCTGTGAGGAATGTTTATTTAACTTAACAGCAGCTTGGTCAATCGCAATTTTATCTTTGGTGAATGAAACATTTAATGACGATGAAAGAGTATCTCGCTTCTTATCATCAGTTGAAAGTTATTGTGAAATGGAAGCACATGATTTGGTATCAACAGCAATAAACTAGGGAAAGAAAATGGCAAAAGTCACATGGAATGATATTGAAACTGGATCACAATCTGAGCTCAAGAAAACTTATAAGTTGAACGATCGTCAGATTGAGCAACAGTTCAGAAAGCATCTAGACGGTGCTAATACACAAGAGCGCAGACAAATTTATCAACAATTTTACTCACGGAAGGGTTAGTCATGAAAAAGAAAGCTTCAAAAATGGGTGGCATGAGCGACAAACAAGTCGAAAGCATGGGTAAGAAAATGGGCAAGATGGGTAAAGCAATTCAGGCTCATGAGAAAGCTGAGATGAAAGGCAAGAAAAAGGGTAAATACTAATGGCTAGGAAATTTATCCAAGAGGCTATAAAAAAGCCTGGAGCATTGAGGAAATCCCTCCATGTTAAAGAAGGTCACGATATTCCAAAAGCTAAGCTTGAGAAAGCAGCTAAAGCGCCTGGAAAGTTGGGACAACGCGCGCGCTTTGCCATTACTCTTTCAAAGATGAAGAAGAAGTGATAGAGGATACCGATCACATTTCTGAAATTATGTCAGACATAAACAGGGTGCAGACTGCTTTACAGAAGGGCATTAACGATGCTCTTCTTAAGCACAAGCAAGCTGGCAATCCTGTTTGCGAAATGCGTGACGGTAAAGTTGTTTGGGTTCTCCCAGGCGATATTCAGATTAAGGAGTAATGTTATGCCGCTAAAAAAAGGCTTATCCAAAAAGACAATTAGCTCTAACATTTCAGAATTAGTCGGAACCGGAAAATATCCTCAGAAGCAAGCTGTTGCTATCGCGTTCAGTGAAGCGAGAAAGTCTGGCGCTAAACCTGCTAAGAAAAAAAAATGATAAATTTTAGCTCAATATGTGGATGCGCGTGCCATATGCTGACATCTCCATTGTCTCGTAAGCCGCTCCCATGTAAGTGCGATTTCCAGGGTATTAAAGAGCTTATAGATAAGCAGCGAGAAGAGAAGCAAAGGCAAGATACTTTTTTCTTAATGCAGTTCAAGAAGGAGAAGCGATGCGACTAGAACGTAGCTGCGATTGTTTATGTCATAGCATATATGGCGTTTTATATCCGGTGGACTGCACATGTGATTGTCCAGAGATAAAGTATGTCAAGATAGGTGACAAATTTAAAGAAGTTTTAGTTTATAAAGAGTCTGATAATAGCATGAAGAAAATGGAAGCCGAGAGCAAAACCGCAATGCATACATACTTGTAGCACGAAATAAGCGGACTAAGTAAAATGTGTTTAGATAAAGATTTTGAAGGGGTGGAATGATATGTTGTCTGAAGAACAAAAATTATCTACTCAACGTGAGTTTACTGTTGAAATTGAAAAGCTTTATAGGTGGATTTCTAACAATATCCAAATGTGCAAAGAAAAAAGATTCGCTATCCAGGATATGATGGATGCTGAAAAATGGATTATGAAAGCGATCTACTCACCTAATCATTATAACTTCGGGAAGGAAATAGAATATGCTTGTGCAGCTGAATCCGCCGCTGCCCCTCACGACACCTAAAGGCTTCGGTCTAGCATGGGCCGTGATCGACTATGGCATAGAGCATAACCTTATGTGGGTTGTAGCTATTGATGCAACTGGCGAGATATGGACGTTTGGCAATCCTGAAGTCAGAGCACAGAAGAACATCACTATGGGACGTGATAAACCAAGTAACCCGTTTTTTGTCTGCGTGCCTGCTTCTGACAAGGCTATTTAATGCACTCTAATCTGCAACCAGTCCCTCACAGAGACGGGTAGAAAACCATATTATTTTTGTTGTAATATCTAGTCATTAATAATCACCTATCTTAAATATGATTGAAAAACTAAGTTATAAAGAAAAAATCCTTTTGTCTGGCGGAAAAAATTGTAAAAAGCATGGCTGGCAAAATATTCAGGAATTAGTATGTCGTAACCAGAAGTATCCTCGCTGCAAACAATGTGCTTATGAATGTAACAAAAAATATCGCACAAATAATCGTGATAAGAATCTAAAGGTTACTAAAATAGCAGAAGTTATTTTATCTGGTGGGAAGGAGTGCCCTAAGCACGGCTGGCAAAATATAGATGGATTAAGTTTTCAACAAGGGAAATATGCCTATTGTAAGCGTTGTATAAGAGAGTGGCAAAATAAGTGGAGAGCTAAAAATAAAGACCAAATCAGAAATAGAGAAAGATCTTATTATGCTAAAAATAAAGACAGGATAGTACAAACAAGGAAGGAAAATCCTAATATTAAAGCATATATTCATAATTACCGTACTATTAATAAAGATAAATTGAAAATATCAGAGGCAATTTCCTCAAAAAGAAGAAGAGAAAACTTTCATAATGGGTATATTAAAAAATTAATTTTAAGAAATTCAAAAAATTTAGATGGCGAAGACATCAGTATATTGATTGATATAAAAAAGGCTCATTTGGCATTAAAACGTAAACTTAAGGAGATTAAAATTGACAGCCGATGAATTAAGGAATTTCCTATTTCGAGAATTAGAAAGAGTATCTTCTGGAGAAATCACGCCTGCTGCCGCTAATGCTTCCGCCAATGTTTCAGGAAAGGTCTTGTCATCTATAAAGCTGGAACTTGAATATAATAAGATGGCTGGTCTTAATCCAAAAATCGATTTTTTTGTCCAACCTCAAAGATCAAGAATAGACAATATCAAGAAGCTAGCAGAAAAAGTCGAATCACAATAGCCAATAAAAAGTCACAATAGGAGGAAGGATGGTTTTACATCCCTCAAATAATACGCAACTCGGTCTTATAAACTCAGCTATACCTCCAAGAAGGAATAATATAGCGGTGGTTCCTAAAATCCATTTGGCAAGTTTGAGTAACTCCTTCGGAGTTACGTCTGTTTCGCATACTGGAGGCGCGTCTAATACAGTGTCCTTCCCAGGTTCGTCTAAAAGGATCTCATTATTATTGTTATTATCCATTGATTATCCTTAGATTAGTTTTTTAGTCCTTGTATTAAAACCTGCTTTTGTTTCCCATTCTTATCTTCTAGGATAACTTTGCCGCCTTGCTCAACTGCATCTAATAGTAATGAGCTGATTTCGACGGCGCTTCTTATTGCGTCGGATTTGCTAGGCGCATGCACTTTTTTTGCCAAAGTTTCCACCTGAGAAATTGTGTTATCTCTCATTCTTACGCTAACCAGTTTTGGTTGTTTGTCTTTCATTGTATTCTCCTAATGTATGACATATATATTTTAGCCGTAATACATATGTAATACAAGTCTATAGGGGTTAATAAACCCCTTTTATATAGTAGGCGCGCCAGTTTATGCGTGAATAAATATAGTTACCGCCTTGTTTTTGTCATGGGCAAAAAACGAATAATTTTACCTATGAGAACGTTATCATGGGTAAGATTTTGGATTTCTTACTCATGACGAATATTTAAATTTGGCAGTTAATGCATGTGTTTACCAATTGTTTACTAATTGTGTCCCCTTTGTGTCCCTTATTATCCCTTATTATCCCTTATTGATCCGTTATTATCCGTTATTATCCGTTATTATCCGTTATTGATCCCTCACGCGTTCCCTAGTTGTCCCCTTATGGCTCAAGTTTGGCTCACTCGACCAAAATAAACCGACAACAAAGTGGCAACTTTTAAGGTCGTCCAATTATTCGTGGGAAAGTCATTTCAATTGTAGTATGTATTTGCAATACAAAATGGGAAGAAATTCAAAAATAGAGCCACTTTTTGCAGTTATTCTGCAAATAACGACTCTATTTTTAAAAAAAGATGAAAATAGCTACTTAGAATTAACTTCCTTCTGATGTCTCTTCGCTAACTTTTTTAATTCTTCGTTTGGCCCTCTAGGATTACTAAGTGCCTCAAGAAATTTTTTCTGATCTTCTTTTGATAGTCGTATTATGTTACTTGATAGTAATTTTTTCTTTTTTACTAATAGGTTCTCAATAGCATCGGATATCACTTCCTTGATTGTTGTCCTTTCCCAATATGCAATTGCCTTAACCTTCTCTAGCTGATCCTCGCTCATAATAAAGGTAGCGCGAGTTTCTCCTGATTTGGTGCCTATTTGGGAAGTTTTCTCTATTTCCTTCTTATTAGACTTAGAGGATTTGCTCTCTTCAAGATAATCAATATAGTCATCTACAGCCTCTTCGAAATATTTTCGTAATTCATCAACAGAATCACCATGGAAGCTGACGAATGCATCTATATTAATTATTTTCCCTACAAAGCATTTGTCTTCGTCGCTATACTCAATTAAAGCTGAAAACCCTTTATATTTCATTGTATTGTTCATGTTATTCCCTATTCTTTATTATTTCCCATAGCTTTTTGGGTAACACCTTCTGAGATTATCAGATCCTGATAGCTTTCATCAAAAGCCTTTTTAAATTCGGGATCTTTCATTTTCTTTTCAAATGTAGATGGCTTCTTGAGGTCATTAATCATGCCAATACCTTATATGTTTTCTTACCAATTTAAATAGCAGATCTAAATCATACTTTTGGATCTTTTCTTGTAGTTTGAAGGTGCTTTCGACCTTGTCACTCATAAAACTTCGTATTGGGATATGATCTTTTAAAACTATTTCATAAAGCTGTTCTCCGTTGATACTGATATTTTTTGATTTTTTTAAAATAAAAACCTCTGTCTCCCAGTCAATGTAAGGAGCAAGATAGCCAGATTCTGAATAGTCATTTTTTAAAATCCTTTCGCACAGCTTAATGCATATCCTTAGGGATCGTTCGTGCTTTTTGCTATGTATGCAATAACCATTAACGAAAACCGCATCATAAACATTCTCCAACTGCTTTTTAAGGACTAAGATTATCGAGGACCAATCAAAATCGTAGATTGGCTCTTTGCACCTTAGGATTGTTTTGACCATTTATTGTTTCCTTTTTTAAAAAACTGCTAACAGCTATACATATTATGTGCTATATTTGCTTATAAATTAAGTAATAATTGAGTGTTAAGAATGTCCAGAGAGTCTGTTAAGCTTTCATTGCATATTTCGCCTGAAACCAATTCTCTAATAGAGAGATTATGCGGCGAGGGGCATATGACTAAAAGTGAATTGTTGAGAAAGTCTATAGCCTTGATAGAAGTAGCTATTGAAAACAAAAAGGAAGGTCACGCATTAGTGATACAAAGCAAAGATGGAAAAGTTAAGAAAGAAATTATAGGTATTTAAGGAAGCTTTAATGCCAACAGTACTAAGATTGAATGGTTATAGGTTTTTCTTTTTTAGCCTAGAAGGAAATGAACCGCCACACATACACGTAGAACATGGCGACAATGTGGCAAAGTTTTGGATTAACCCAGTTGAGATGGCTAATTCTCATGGCTTTAGAAGTCATGATATAAGCAAAATCAGGCTTATGGTTGAAGATAACAAAGTTTTATTTTTGGAGAAATGGCATGCGCATTTCAGAGATTGAATATGATTACCATGCAATAAGTGTGGATTTCACAGACTCTTCCCTGCATGTGGTACTTGCAGACGGTAGGGAAATCTATGCTCCGCTTGAATGGTTCCCTAGATTGCGTAATGCAAGCGACGAAGATCGCAATAACTGGCGGTTGATAGGCAAAGGCATTGGTATACATTGGCCAACCATCGATGAAGATATTGCAGTAAAAACTTTGATGAGCCATTGAAAGCCACTTGATTGCATGACTAGAGTCAGGAAATAAATGAAGAACCCTGTAACATCTGGGTTTTTTGCTTGACTATCAATTGATGATAATTATACCGATGCCCCACATAGACTGGTACTAATAGAGACTAGGTGCTGACAGCACCTCCATCTTTAGATATCAATCAATACTAACCTTTCTTCTTGGAGTGTCTTTCTTGAGCGAATAATAATTTCATTGTTTTTATTTTCTATATTCAACAGCGTGTCCCATAATTTAAGCGACTTGCGAACAACATCAGCTTTAGAAGCCAAACTCAACTGTTTCTTTAATTCGTTTAAGAGATCATATGTATTTTTATCTAATCTCATAGTTATTGCATGATCAAACATAAATCTTCCTTAAATTAAAAATTGAATATTATTAATTAATTTCTCTTTTTATCAATCCATTCCTGGACGTCTTTCATCAACCATCCCATCGCTCGTCCACCAAGCTTTATGCGTTTAGGAAAGTCCCCGGCCTGCTCCCAGCGCTTAATAGTATCTCTATTAACGCCGCCAATAAGTGTTTTAAGCTCATTAAAACGAATAATTCTGCTTGCATCCATACTCATTATCACTCCTTATGCGTAATTATGCGTGCTTATAAGCAATAATACTGCATTTTAACAAAAAACACCGCCTTATTGCAAGTTTCTTGTGAACTGATTACTATATTTAGTAATTAGTGTATTGCAAAACACTAGATCTAGGAGTCATCCATAAATGGCCGAGACCTGTTCGTTAGGCAGGGTTTATACCGTGGCGGGGTGAATAGCCGGCGCAGTTATGCGCCAACCAAAATAACCGAGACTCATGCGTATTTGAGGCATCAGCCGGGACAGGCGTTAAAAGTCAGAAGGAATTTTAAATGGACGAAATGGTTAATACTACGAGCGA
>JACCDR010692117.1_pt1 | contig 16177 bp, 28 predicted proteins | sample 7446431 | NCBI WGS metagenome assembly JACCDR01 (sample SAMN15323443, study PRJNA562643) | freshwater metagenome | isolation source: river surface water | place: USA:Blue River Watershed | collected 2017-08-17 | reverse complement strand
TAATCTCATCATAGGAAATGAACAGACCTGGAACCTCCCAGTCGTGGGCACTCTCATAAGTGCTACGAGAGTCCTTAACGATGAAAGTTGTCCAGCCGTTATAGCCATGATATAGTGCAGTTGTTGTACCGGCGTGTTTGACGTCCTTAGCGAAGTGATCCATTAAAGTCATCGCGTCATCGCGCTTCATATGCTGTCTCCGCGTTAGGTGTTCTACCTAAACACAGCGACTAACGGCCGAAAACTGACTCTGGATCACCATCGTCGAAAATGGATGATCCAGGTGGGTCTGGTTCGACCGCCGGTTTACCCTGCCCAATCCTGGTAATCATCGTAGTCAAGTTCTGGAAGGCTCGATCAAGTTTATTGTCGATGGTAAACACCGCTCCCGCTGTGCGGTGGGCGATTCTCTCAGCGTTCTCAGACTGCTTAAGAGCGAGATCAATTTTCTGATCAACGCTCAATGCCTCCAACTTATCTGCTTTGACCTTCTGCCGCATCCGTTCCACTTCTTGCCATTGAGCCGTTGTTCCCCACTGGTTGCCTCCGTCGTCGGGAGTCGGTCCATGATAAGCAGCAGTGGGCGCGGTCGAATCACTTGGAGTCATAGGGTTACTAAAACTGCCGGCATTTGACCCGTTCGACTGCGGTGGTACGGTAGCACTTTCCAGAACCATATCGAGTGTTTTGGTAAACATCCGCATGTTAGTCCCCGGTTCGGCTGCTGTGTTATTAAAGAACGAGACAACCCTTCAGATTCCGTCGTATTGCATTCTAACTTTGGGGGAACAATGCTTCCAATAATTGGTAATGACAGTGAAGACATTTACATTACCGGCGACACTCACTTAGACCACGGGAATATAATTAAGTACATGCATCGGCCATTCCTGAGTCTGGCGGACCGGATGGAATTGACCAAGAATGGTGGACGGTGGCATGATGGCTCGTGGAAGGGGCCTCACGAGGTCAAATACGAGATTTCGCAAGAGGGCGTGGACATCATGAACTCCTCCATCATCAACGCTATTAACAAGACGGTACCGCGGAAAGCCAAACTAATCCACCTTGGAGACTTCTCCATCGACCCCAAAGACCCAGCTAACTATCCACAGTACGTCAAGCGATGCACCGAATTTCGCGAACAGATTAACTGTCAGAATATCTGTATCATATGGGGCAATCACGATCTTCCTGAAGGGCTGGCCCAATTGTTCACATGGTCGGGATGGAAAGCCAAAATCGAATTGAAAGCTCTCAACACCTACATGATCTTTGACCATTATTTCAATGCGGTATATGATATGAGCCATCGTGGTGCCTTTCATTGCTATGGGCACTCACATTCCGAGATCGAACCTTATATGCAACAGATTCTACCTGGTATACGAGCGATGGACGGCGGAGTAGACAACGCGGCAAAGATACTTGGCGAGTATCGGCCGTTCTCCCTCAAAGAGGTCATTGATCTCCTCAAAGACCGTCCAGGATTTGGGTTCAATCCAAACACACCGCGGGGTTAATCAGATGAAAGACCCACTAACCCCGGCGTCTCTTCGGCACGAATATAGATATTTCTGCTAAACCAGCCATCTTCGGTGTGGAGATATCATTTTATGAATGAGAGTCGTTCCGAAGTCGTCAAATGTGTGGCGGATCCGAAGACCAAGGTGGTATCCGTTAGGAAATACCTCCCTCCGATTGGAGAAACTTGTGTTAAGTACAGGAATTCATTATGCGGAAGATACGTCTGGTATGAATTTGTCTTCATCGATTGGGAACATGCTGACCTGAGCGTGAAAAATGATTGTTTAGAGGTGTGTCCAGACTGTCTTGCGAAACGAGAACAAACTAACTAACGCGGAACATTGAGAGTAGCCTCACTGGGCCGGTCTTATAAACCGGTAAAGGTCGGGTTCGAATCCAACACTCACTACTCAAGCACATTCACTTTTTTGACGCTGACTTGACACAAAGATTAGCGTGTTCTAGACTAGAAAGCCTGAATCCAACATGAGAAAGCCATGATAGCCATCTGTGCATGGTGCAAGAAACACCTTGGTGAGAAAGAACCACTCGAAACCAAAACCGAAACGCATGGTATCTGCGACGAGTGCTTCGCTGAAATGGCGGAGCGAGTCCAACATAATCAAACACCATACGTTGCAGAAGAAGTCGAAACATATTTTACATCAAGCACCAGCGCTGCCACAGACTGATGCCGGGCTCCTACTAGGGGTACCTGGTGTAGCCAAAACCGACAGGTGCGGGACATTCATCCCGTGGCCGGGCAATAACTCAACGGCCCTAGTAGGAGCCCACCTCCCATGCTTGTCAAAGTAATCTCAGGCGGACAAACCGGAGCCGATCGTGCCGGACTCGACGCGGCCAAAGCCGCCGGCCTTCAAACCGGCGGTTGGATGCCGAAAGGCTTCAAAGCCCTTGACGGTGATCACCCGGAGTTCGCCGAATTATACGACATCCAAGAACACTCAAGTCCGCTCTACCCACCGCGAACCTACAAAAACGCGGCTGAGTCAGATGGGACTGTTCGCTTCGCCGTCAACTGGAACTCACCCGGCGAGATCTGCACTCTCAAAGCCATCAACAAGGCCAAAAAAGTCCATTTTGACGTGGATATATTAGGTGACAAACATCCAGAGGATCTGGCGAATTGGATTCGCCAGAACAATATTCGTGTCCTCAATGTCGCCGGCAACGCCGAAAAGACTTGCCGTGGGATCGGTGAATTCGTCAAAATATTCCTGAGCGAAACATTTCGACTCCTTAAAAACGATTAGTCGCTCTCAAATAACCACAGTACACAGCCGACCTCTGCGCCAGAACCCATATTAATAAGAGTACGGGCAATGTCGCGGATGGTCGTCTGTTGTGCAGACACATCATCAACAATCATGTTAATCTTATTCTTGACTTTCTCTTCAACTCCAGGTGGAGCTTGGTGTAGGTCAATCAGATTTCCACGCCTAATATAACGGTCCATCTGTTTCATCTGTTTCTCACCAGATGCTAGTTGGTCCGCTTTAAACTGCCAAATCTTAATAACGTCATCAGCAGTCCATTCATAGCGTGCTGGATCATCACGATCCAGGTGTTTCCGAGCCGGATTAGACTGACGAGCAGCACCGGTTTTGGCGTTCATTGCCGCTGCATATTGAGCAGCACCAGTGCGATTGATCTTGATACCACCGGGTGTCGCTGTCTTGGGCCACGCCATTACTGACGTCACCCCCATCTTTTGAGCGATAGCATTAGCGAATGCCGAAGCTAGTCCAGAAGTAGACTGCGGGACAATGATGTTATCAACTTTCGGCCAGCGGTTTGTCTTCGCATAAGCAACGATAGCATCGGCGCTCTGATTGATAAAATCCTGGACCTGTGGTACTGCCAAATTGCTCTTGAGAAGTTTCACAACCTCATTAACCGTTTTATCACGGGCTGGGTATACAGCAAGTAAGTCGATATTATTCTGTTCGCCGGGCTCAATCTCGTTATTGGCGTCGAAAGTTGGAACTCTGACGACACGGACGGACATGTGATAATTAGTTTTATTGAGTTGGTATTTGCTGTTGGCCCGCCACCCTTTTTTCCAAGCCTGCAGTGCTGTTGAGATTCCCTCATCAGAGCTTAGATCAATATGTAGTCCGATCTGGCCCTCAGGATGAGCAATACCGCTGAGTGTACTAACCGTCGAACCGCGTATATGTAAGATACCTGAGCCGCCAGCCGCCCGCCATCTGGAAATATTACTAGTGTCATCATCGACCAGAACAGTAGTCGGCCCTTTGGCGAATACCTGCTTGGTGCCATGTTCAACTCCCTCAAACTGGTCAGGAGTTGGGGAGAGATTTTTCCTGGCCCAATCGAATTTAGCCCGCTCAATCACTTCTCTTGAATTAGGGATACCGATGTCTGGCACTACAGTAAGTAGAGTACAATCAGCATAGCTTCGTTCATAAGCAGCATTCCAAATGATATCGCATTCTTTGGTCTTCGGCATTGACACCCAGAAGTCGTATATCATAGCCGGAGTTGGCGACGGCCCTAAAGCCTCAACAATGGCTGCCGGATCTTTCCAATGTTTCTTGGTTCGGCCATTGAGAGCTGCTTCGAGATCTACGAGGACACCATCCATATCAACATAGAATTTATAATCGATAGTATGGTTTGGCTCACCTTGGTAAACGGGCCACATTCCTTCGTAGATCGTTCGCAGCCGCATTGGGGTGCCCCTCCACCTATATTTGGCTTACCCCACAGCTTTTGCCACGAACATCACATCCCGATCCAGATCCTCGACCGGTCGATAGACGTGACCGGGCCGCCCATACCTAAACAATTGAAACCCAGCCATTTCCAAAAACAATCGAACCTCATTCGGGAAGAAATAACGCTGAGTATGCCACTCTTCCCGTGTCTCCAGCTTCCCCTCAGTTGGTAGCCACCACTTATAATGGCAAGTTACTAAATTCTTGTCAACACACAGATTCGGCTTCATCGACCGCAGCAGATGGGTGGAATCGAAAGTGATCTCGCGGAGCCGTGGGGTAGGCTTCTCCAACAGAATCGCCGGGCCATACCAGACATCAAATACAAACATACCCCCAGGCCGAAGGTGACTCCGAACATTGCGTAAAGTAGCCAAAACCTCTTCATTGGTGTGTTGGTACCCCAGCACCGCCGACATCATTGCAACAACATCACACTGTTGATCCAAATTGAAAGTCCGAGCATTGCCCTGTTGGAACCTGACGTCCGGTACCTTCTGTCTAGCGATCGCCAGCATCTCATCAGACAGATCCACACCAATCACGTTGAAATTATTCTTGAAATATTGACTGTGATTACCAGTCCCACACCCCAGGTCCAACAAATCAAGCTTCCCCGACCCCTGTATGACCTCATTAGCGAGAGCATAAACAGCATTAGCCTCTGCTAGGAAATTCTGATCCTTATACAGAGCGTCATAGATATCAGCATAATCTTTGCCAAACAAGTTCATAGGATCTCCAGTAGTGCTTTGGCTACCGTTTCGATCTGAGCGGCAGTAAGAGTTACTCCAGAAGGTAGATATAATCCATTCTTGGACAACCGCTCCGTGATCGGAAAGTTGTCGCCAGCAACAATAATGTCTGTTTGTTCGTGAAGACCCGTGAAAAATGGCCGGGTCTCAATCCCCATCTCACGCAGAGCTTTGATGACCGGAAGAGCAGGTCTGTCCAGGACAATACCGTACATCCAGTATACGTTGGTTGCCCACTCCATCTCAACCGGCCGCTGAATTGATGGGTGATCTAGCAGATCGTGGTAGAGTTTGGCTAGTTTTCGCTTGGCCTTGATATTGTGTTCTAACCGCTTGATTTGAGCTACCCCAACTGCCGCCTGCAGATCAGTCATACGATAATTGTGACCAAGCCCGGTATGCTGAAACCGATGATCACCCTTCCCGAAGCACAAGTTGCGAAGAGAGCGTAATTTGTCAGCCCAATAATCGGCGTCAGTTAGAATCATCCCACCTTCGCCGGTGGTCACTAATTTGTTCGAGTAGAAGCTGAAACACGACAAGTGGCCGGCACTACCAGCCTTATCACGAGTGTCATGTCGCTGGTACTCGCCACCGTGAGTCTGGGCAGCATCCTCAACGACATATAAGCTTTCACTCTCAGCATATTGCATCAAACTTTCCATATCAACTGGGTGCCCATACATATGAACCGGCATAATGGCTTTGGTCTTATCAGTGCGGACCTCGGTAAGCTGAGTCAGATCCATACACCAAGTATCAGGGTCCACGTCCACCAGTACCGGTTGGAGACCATTACGGATTGCGGCGAGAGCACAGGAAATAATAGTAAACGAGGGCATTATGACCTCGCTTCCGGGTGGTAATTCTAACGCAGCGATAGCCAGTTCGAGAGCGACGGTGCCGTTGGCTACCGCCACTCCGTACCGCTTACCACAGTAGCTGGCCCACGTCTTTTCGAACTCCTCGACGTAGCGACCGGCGGCGATCCAGTTATCATCTAGGCAGCGGCGCAGATTCTGCCACTCGTCACTGCCCAGAACCGGTTCACAAACTGGAATCATGTCAAAATTCCTAACTGGTGTTAGAATCGCTCTTTTTCGGCCACGCCTGGGTACGGGCCTTGTTTGACTTCGAGTATCACAGTATCCTCCTCCATGCGAAAACCGTGACCACCGGCAACGATAATAATTAAGTCGCCTTCCTTAAGTTCGCGGCTAGCGATGAGCGTCTTCTCATCGTCGTAGAAATCAACGTGGCACTTACCCTTGAGAATAAACAGGACTTCAGTGGTTCCAATCAATTCCCGCTTAACCGGGTTATGGAAATGACGAGGAATTATACCGCCAGCCGGGTAGACAATATAGCCAACTTGTTGACCGCACTCTTCTGAGGTGATAAACGTCGTCCTGTCAGGTAGAGTAGCTTTAGGCACAATATAGGCTAAAGTACGGCATTGGTAGTCAACTTGCTGGTACATATTACCTCTCGTGAGAAGGCGGGATATGCTGACCTTCCCGTGGGTGATAAATGGCAAGATTCGGGTCCATCCAGATTTTAAAACCAAGAGTTTTAATAGCTCGACTCAGACCACGAACCTCTTCATCGTCGCAGCGAACCCCTTTCGCCAGAACTTCATATTTCATAAATAGACAGCCCACCCCATCGACCTCAAATGGCTGGTTGTTCTTGTGGCAACTGTGATATGGGTATCGGTTGATGAAATTGACACCATCCTTATGGTAGGCCCATGAATCACGAAAGAAAACACTATTCTCGAAGTAGAACATGGGCGAGATGACGTGCTTGTTCCGTAAAATCATCTTTGGGACTACATCTGGACCAACTGAAATATCTGAATCCAAGATCCAGGTGTAATGGGCTTTCTCCATAGCCGCGATATCCAAGGCTCGATTCCACAATTGTGCTAGGGCTTTAAGGCGACCCGACTCAGCAAAGCTACCAATTTTCTGGGTACCCTGATCAATTTTCTCGACGATAGTTCGGAACCCGTTAACTTTCTTTAATTGTTCATAGGTATCATCCTTACTGTCGCCTTCGATGCAGATATGTAGGACTTGTTTTCCGTCGAGTTGCCAGCGGGCTCTTTCTATAAAGGTACGACGAACATCCGTAGCGTTATCCCGGAATAGACTGCAAATAGCAACTTTATTCATAAACATACATACCTAGCAATCATAAGGAGGGTGAAATGACGACTTTAGAACGGTTGCTACAGATTGTGGAAAAGCACGTTGGAGTTGGTGTCAACGATACCCAGAGCCCTGAACAGACTGGCCTTGACTCGCTTGAAACTGCTGAGTTGGATGATTTGAGTAATGAGTTCAAGGTCAATCTGTCGTATACAGAGATCGTTTATGGGTCTACGTTCGGAAGTTGGGCCAAGGTGATCGATGCGAAGTTAAAAGAAGCTATCACTTAGTTCCGAACGCCCTAGATATAAATCCCATTCATTTTCCATCCTCACAAGCAGATCGTCGATTGCTCGCGGGTGAGCAATATCTTGCTTGTACACCAATTTTCGACCAAATGGGTTATCTATCTTATACATTTTAAGACTGGCTTCCTCTATACACACGATTAGAAGCAACATGAATCCAAACCAAGGTACGGTGAATTCGACGGTCAAAACCCCTTGGCGGCACTCCCCGCCATCACCAAATCCACGAAGACATGTTAATTCCTCATCATCACCCATCTTGGGGCGAAAATGATCACGTATCTCATCTTCTAAAGCTGCAATAAGTTCCATGTGTTTGTAAAAACATGAACAAACTGATCATCTATCACAGCAATTGCGGAGATGGATTCTGCTCCGCATGGCTCTGCCACTTGGTGTGGCCAGATGCCGAATTCGTGGCCGCCAACTACGGCTGGGAGCCTCCGGACGTGACCGGCAAAGACGTACTGATCGTGGATTTCAGCTACGACAAAGACGTACTACTGGCAATGGCGGCGAAGGCAGCACGGATCAAGGTACTGGACCACCACGAGACGGCTCGCAACAACCTCGAAGGTCTGGACTTCTGCACCTTCGACATGTCCAAGTCCGGTGCCCACCTGACCTGGGATTACCTAATCGCGGAAGGGCTACTCCGCCCCTACGAACACTGGCCGGGGGAACCCAAGCTACACTGGCTCGTGGCCTACGTTGAAGACTATGACCTGCAGAACGAAGCTCTGCCAAACCACGACGAAATCTGCACAGCCATCCGCAACCACGACTTCACCTTCGAGGCATACGACGCCCTGGCGAAGAAATCACCAGAGTCGCTGGTAGAAGAAGGGCGGCCAGTGTCTCGCTACCAGAACTGGCTAATTGAGCACCACGTCAAATATGCCGTCGTCGTTGAGATAAACGGCGTGAAGGGTATCGGTGCACAATGCTCGATGAATAAGTTGTGGACTAAAGTTGGTAAAGGATTGCTCAACGCCTATCCCGAATGTTCGTTCGCGGCGATCTGGCAGGATACGGCAGAGGGGGTCCGTCTATACTCTTTGCGGGCTCGCAAAGGTGGATTCAACGTGCGGGAACTGGCGGAGAGTATGGGCGGAGGCGGGCATACCGGCAGTGCCGCATTCAAGGTAAACTACCAAACCAAATTGTCGGGGCCGGTCAGGCACTCACCACGACCAAAACTCAAATGGGGTGGCCAGAGAGCCGAGAGAGACCCAAACGGAAATCATTCCACGCCAAATCAAGCTGGTCCCGCATCCGACGTTCCGACCTTAGACGATAAAACGCCCGCCGGAATCTAATCAGAAAATTGAAGCAATCTAGTAGGAAATTCATGGCCTCTCCTAAGAATTTCTATATGTTCACTTCGCTGCGTAGGTTGCCGTTGTCCAGCCATTTAAGTACGGCTGCGTGAAAGCCCGAACGTGATCATTTCGGACATAATTGGCGATAGTATCTTCCTTTTCAGGATCACCTTTCCGTTGATAGTGTACACCAACCAATTCATCGTCATCGTTGAAAATACCTGACCCGGAGTCACCAACAATACTGAAAATATCTGAATCGATAGCTGGGTTGACTTGCCCATTAATGACCCAATCGGTTTGACCAATAACCTTGCCCTTCTGGGGGCCGGTAGCACCACCGAAATGCCGGACCGTCTGGCCTTTCTCAAGATCCTTAGTAGCGATTGGAACAGCGGCGTTGGGAACCTCAGCGGTGATGAGAGCTAGATCGGCATCATGGTAGGTAGCCACAAAAGCCCCATCATATCGTTGTCCACCGGTGATCACGTAGATTTTGCGATAACCATTGGGTACGACATGCTCGTTGGTAAGGATAAGGGCATTTTTCCCTTTCCGTCCAATAACTGTGCCTGAACCCATTCCTCTGGTAGTACCGACACGAACAGCACTAGCCTGAGGCCCGAATATAGCAATTGGACTAACAGTACCAATCGGCTTTCTGTCCTTGGCTGGGGCTGCTACAATAAGCAAAAAGGATACGCACAGAATTGCGAATTGACGCATTGCCATCCTCCCCAATAGTTACGGACGCATCGCCTTTCCGTTTGTGACGTATTAAAGCAATTAACCCGTAGGCTAAATTAGTGATGTGAAGCACGTTTCACAAGATTAAGAAACACACTGCGTGAAACGAATAGCTTCACTGATTCCGAGCTTTTCGGAGAGCTTTCGGATATCAAACATCTGAATCTGGCACGACTTTTGCTGTTTCAAAAAATTTGCTCAGAAACCAACACCTAGAAATCCACCAATCCTACGGGAAGGAAATCGGGATGAGCCCCACTCTAACCATGGTTCGCACGCAATTAACGCGGTTCCAGAATGGCGAGATTTGTTTATCGGCGATGTGGGATCAAATCGAGAGTAATCTCGCCGCGAAACTGCATGGTGAAGAACAGCCAGACCCATTCGAAGACGACAAAGCTGAAAGACGCATTCACCCGAGCCGCTACACGAGTGGCATTTAACCGGCGGGGTCAACGTTTTCATGATCATCGCACTTGCGTATGATCTGGTGGGCTGTGTTTGTCACTCCGTGCAATCGCCCAATTAGTTCCGCGGACTCGATCTCCACAGCTTCAACAACTTCATGAAAGTCTATCTGCCCATTTTCGTTTGTATTGGTAATCTCTGTCCCAAGCACAATCCTACGTATATCATCAGCTAAGTCTGCCACGTCCATTGCGACCACGCATGCCTGAATGCGGGTAAATCGTTTCCCATTGCGACCAACAACAGTATAAGCCACGCGATAAACACGGCATTTCTCTAACCGTTCATTCTTAGCGTTTTGGGTGCTCATATTAAGAGAATGGCTCATCAAGCAAGAGTTTCAGGAACGCCTGAAGCCAACGATAACGATCGCCATCAGTGTCGATCTTATATCGCTCAACCGCCTTAGTGTTAATCCACTCCCGGACGCCAGTACCAAACTCAGTTGAACGGGCATAAACATCGCACACGAATTCGGCTACATCAATCTCATCCATCTTATCGAAACCACCATGATACTCAGGGTGGTGACGGTTAGTATTCTGGTGTTGCTTAATCGCCCGGTCAATATCAACTTTGGGAACGGTTCCTTTTTGGCGGTGCAAAAATTCCCACTCAATCCCAAAGAACTTTGACAAGTCGTGCTCGTGCACTCTAGCGATGAGCAGACGCCCGAAGTCCGGACGCCCTTGAGCCATTAGACGCTTGCCGAGAAGGATACCAGCCTCTCGGACCAATTCAATGTGCCTAAGTAAATTGTCAAGGTGCTGTTCCTGCGTCTGGGTACTCATACAATACCTTTGGACGCCGGGATGACCGGTTGATCTTCAGGGAAACTACATGGTTCCGGCGTCTCAGCGTCCGTCACCGCGTTGTCTTCCTCGGCGTCATTAACCTTCTTGAAACGAAGCCTATGGGGTCCTCTCCCCACAATTAATTGGAACTTCGCTCCAGGTTTCAATTCCCTGAACCGCACTATTCCATTCGGCAAGTTATTTATTGCACGAGTGGCTGTCGTATTTTCGGCCGGGGTAGCCGTCTGCTGTTCCAATACTCTCTTTTCAGCCAGCAATTTTTCAAAAGTGGCCTTATACCAATCCAGCCCCTCCTTAGTATATTCCAAGTAATACTCACGACAAAATGGGCGCGGGACTGTAATCACATACCGCAGGTGCATCAAATGCATAAACTCTTGGTAGAATATCCTAACGTAGTGGTGATTTAGTGGCAAACCATCAACTAACAACATGGTCGGCGACAGGTGTAGGTTCTTGAGGTTCATCGTTTGCCTTTCCTTAAACTTCGTGCACTGAACGGCCAGAAGTCGGTCTTGACGCACGGAGGCCAAAAGAACGCAAAGAAAAGCGTTCTTTGGTCAATCGTCAAGCATCCACTCCGGAGCGCCTTCGTTTAGTACCCGGTCGATAGACTCGAAAGATGGCATCTCACAATTAACTCGGCGGCAGAAAGACCTAACCACTGCAGCAATACTGCGTGGATCATTTAGGTCGAACTTAGACACATCCTGCGACAGACCAACAGAATTAACTGTAGAAATCCACAATTCATTCTTTTCAATTAAATGAGTTACCCTAGCTCTATAGCCAACCCGCCCACCCAAAATAGAATTCATACCAATTTGGAAAGGAACGTTGGCGAAGTACCGCAATAACGGATGCAAAGCCTGAATGACCTCAGTTCGAGCCGTGCTACTCATAACCAAAAAATACGATGAGCCGACCACAATGTGGTCGGCTCATAATTATTCGTCCACTAAGATCAGGCTTCGTCGCCCAATTTACCAATCAAGTCGGCTAGTACCTTTTCCTTGTTCGCCGGCTCAACTGGAGAGGGAGCGGCTTCCAGCACCTCCGGTTGAGCTACCTTGGCCCGCTCCCGCTCATTCTCGGCTTCCTCGTCGTCAAAGACCTTGATAGCCACATCCATCAACCGACGGGCTGTATCGAGGGTCATACATTCCGGAGCATGACGACCGTTTCGCTCGATAACTTCACGATAACCACCGGGCACGAATAGGTCCGGCTTCCGCGGTTTGAGGATGGCCTTACCACCAGCATCTACCATAAACTCCTGTTCCTCGTGCTGGGCATTCTCCTCTTCGGTGCCGTGCTGAGCCGCTGAATTCTTCTTTTTCTTCTTAGTCTTAGGCTTTTTGACTTCTACTCGTTGCAGTAGATGATCGATCTTGGCGTAGCGGGTAAGATCTCTATCGGTCCCCCATTCATCACCGTCCAACCACAATTCCACATCGATATTCTTGCGAACTCGGTCTTTGGGTGGCACGATCTTCGTGTAGCCAAAAGATTGTTGTCCGTGCTCTTTGAGAGCAGGTTGATTCTCTTTGGACGAGATACCGAAGGTGACCCCGACATCCACCCTGGCCTTAACCAGATCTTCATGGTTATCCTTCATTACCTTCCGAACGAGAGCAAGCACGTTGTCATCAGCCGGAAAAAAGACGCTCATCAGGCATTCCCTCCTTATCCGTATCTACCTACAAACAGAACCAGTTACCAAAACACGACTACCTAAACTCGTAGACTACTGTATTGATCGGACATGGACCATTTCTCAAAAGCTTACATCACCAGTCTCTCCCCTTGGGGAACAGGTGACATCAACGATCCCAAGACCAAGCCCGTCGTAGCCTGCGATATCGGCACCGGCATATTCTGCAACCGAGCCAAAATTGTAGCTTACTTCCGGAAAATCTCAGACGGCCATTTATGGTGGGAAGACGGTATGCAGAATCAGATCGTCCACGTCGTACACATCCTCAGCGACAACCTTGACGATGGTGTCTACTGTGGCTACTGTGCTATGAATGACCCAAAATATTTCAAACTGCTTGGTAAACTCAAGGATGGAGACGAATTCACTGAGGAAGCTCGACTGGTCTTGGCAGATTACGCTTAGTTTATCGCTTTTTCTTACTTCTACGCAGGTAGACGATACCGGCGATCACAAACCCAATGATAATCACCCAGTAATAACATGGCACTTCTATCACAGCAGCCCGCCTTTCAGAATGCCCGGTAGGCGATGTCGAACAGGAAAATTTTGCCAGTGAGTGTAACGAAAAGCTTGTAATGCGTTGATCGTTCTCTCCCACAAATCCGGATCAGTTATATCACACTGGAAGAACCGGAACACGTAGAATGGTTCCAATACCGGAGTGTTCTTCTTGGGGAAAGTTGGGCCGTACCGCCATTCCTCCTGATTCTTAACTAGCACGATTGCATTGCTGATCGTGTCCTTACTCCAGAACGGACGGTCTTCATAATAGAGGAACCATTGTTCACCGTTGGCGTTCCGGAGGTAGATCCGGCCGATAGGCCACGAGGCCATGTTCATGCCGTAGGAATCGGCGAATTTCTCCTCCTGAAGCCACTCCAGGACCTCACGGAAATAAGCGTCCAGCACTTCGCCGGTCTTCTCACCCTGGAGATAGAAAGCAGCAGTTTCAGCCATCACTTGCCCCTATACCAGTGATAAAGATAGACTCCGATCATCTGTAACACCGACTCCCGCCTAGCCACCCTCTGGAAGAACAACCAGTCAACACCATAGAAGCCAGTTGATTTAAATGGGACCTCTAGCCATAGATCCTTCCTAACAACCATCAAGAAACCCGACGCCGGAACCAATTCCGTTTGCCGCTCCACCACCTGTGTACCATGCTTCTTAGCCTGATCCACCCCAAATTGCCGGTGCTCCCAAATGTCGTGACCAACCGGTGCCCCAGCAGCTATTTGCCAATGGCACCCAACTCTGTTGGTGGTAGCATAGAAAAGTCGGCAGGTAATGTTTTCCTGCACGCAAGCAGCAATCTGATGGCCGTAGTCGCGTGTAGTGAAAAGGGTGTCGCCGTCTACCAAACAAGCATAATCATGGTCGAAAGGGAGGAGACCAAGAAAACGGTTGTACGCTTCCCCTATATTACCATTTAAACAATAGGGGCTACCATAGTAAATGACTGGTGGGTCATGAGTCAGCATTAATCCATACGAAAGTGGTGAAAGAACTCAACAACATCAGCAATCCCAAGCGTGTAACAATCTTCGCAGATAAACCCGCTGAAAATTTGCTGAATTCCGTTCGAATCGGGGGCGCAGCCAGCGAATTTAATCGGACACTCTGCCAAGCATCCACAACGGCGACAATTCTTCGGAGGCCCCACTTCACGCATTGGTTCGATTGTCATAGTTATCACACGGGGTACGGTCTTGGCCTTGGTGTGCTTTCGTGGGCTGTGCCGGGAGTACCAAATCAAGCACAATACATTTGGTTGATCCACCCTCACGGGGCACCCCGTGCGATGACTATTTCTTAGCGAGCATCCTCCCCATCAACAGGAGTTGCTCAATATCACTAGGGGCATAACCACAACCGGAGCACTGAACGAACACTGGTAACTTATGTGCTCCCACATAGGTTTGGCACTTAATCGTACAGTCACAATCTTTGCCTTTCCAAATCGGGCATGACTTGCTATGGCTGCGAACTGCCATTTCCCCGGTGCAGTAATAGTCACTGACCCATTTAATGCATTTGAACCCGGTTTTCCGCTTGGCACATTTGCAAGCATTAGTTCGCCTGACAGCCTTAGCAATCTCTATGGCTTCTTGCCGCCAAGGAGATTCTTCTCCGGCACCGCCGTAGGTGGAGGAGCGGGCTTGACAGCGATCTTGCTCACCAGGATTAATGCTTTTTTGAGGTCGTCGGTCAGTGGAACTTTTAGCCACCGGAGTTTGTCGTCGGTGATCTCCACCGCGAACGTCCCGTTCTCCAGGTGTAGAACCATCACACCGGTTTCCCCGCCGACTGGAACATGCTTGTTTAGCCATACTTTCTTGGCCTCGTCTATGACCACGGCTTCTGGGCTAACCGTGGCCTTGCTTCCCTTCGGAATATCATCGACTGTCGCAGCGATGATAGACGTTGGGGCCTCAGCTTGGATTAGCAATTTAGCTGAGGGCTGAGCCGTCACTAGCCCAGCCAATACAGTAACAACAATAGTAGAAGTCATCATATTCTCCAGAGTTAGGGGCTTGTACTACGTACAAAAGGCAGAAAACTCACCGCCTCGATGCTCTTGGCAGCATCACTCTCTAACAACTGAGCGTACTTCTCTAGAGCCTTCGACGCCACAATCTCACCGACGTATGGCCCGTGACAACAAGCCCCAGTTTCATCCCAGAAATACCAGCCAGGTCCCCTATAGCCGTACGTTTCGGCAGCTGGGGTCTTGTCCATATCCAGATATTCGACGTGTTTGATACTCATTTCCAAGCTACTATAGTGAACTCTCCAAGATTACTGCGTTGACTTTTGGGTCTTCGATACTGTCCTCAGCCAGCACTAGCTTGACTGTATTGCCGCGATCCTCCGATTTGACAATTCGAAATGCTAAGATCATTGGTGATTACACAAAAAGATTTTGGTGAGCATCATACCAAAAAGAATTCCGAGTGCAAACCACCAACCGCCTGGAATGCGCGAACTAATCCATGCTTTCTTGACCATTTTCGGATCATCAATGCAAGTATCGCAGAATTTGGCTCCGTACTTCTGGTTAGGCTCATACCATTGGTACTCGCAGCCACAACCATCGCATTCCCAGGGAGTCATAGGTCAACTCGGAGTGGTAGGTGACCCCTTATGGAATTCCCAAAACCCACCAGTTGGGCCGCCCTGTTTAAACTCTATGTAACCTACATCATCTTTGGCGACCGGATTGGCCATTCCAAGCAGCACAAATGCCTCAGCGTCCGGCCCAGATTCGACACAGATAGCGAATGGACGACCTTTCTCGACACCAACCCCGGCTACTTTCACCGACTTGCGAGTACCGTATGGCCAAGTACAAGCGAGCATATCACACCATTAGTGGATGGACCTTGGTAAGATCGATTTTCCCGTGTTCGCGGAAATGGTTCAGAAAGGCGGCACTTTGTACCCACCAATCATAACCTATCCGCTGGTACTCTTCGACCCGTTCACGCAACCGTTCCACCACCCCGGCATGCCACTTATAGTGATCGACCTCTACAGCCATATCCAGGACTCGTCCTGGACAGTAGTGGTGGCCGGGTGTGATCTCGGTCTGCCCTT
>JACCDR010595456.1_pt1 | contig 16177 bp, 9 predicted proteins | sample 7446431 | NCBI WGS metagenome assembly JACCDR01 (sample SAMN15323443, study PRJNA562643) | freshwater metagenome | isolation source: river surface water | place: USA:Blue River Watershed | collected 2017-08-17 | reverse complement strand
TCGAAGTTAGAAGGAGAAGTGAGATTCTGCACGAGAATTTGAATAGACGGTATTTTTGACGGATAAAGTGGAACTTTGTTAGGATGTGTATTACTCATGGCATGACTCAAAGTCATGCCATGAGTTGTAATATGCTTTACTTTTCGTCGTCGAGTTTTACGTGGCCCCAGTTTTCGCCCGAACGAATACGGTTGAGTTGGGTATGCGTAATACCAAATTGTTTAGCAATCATTTTCAAACGGTTCTTATCTGAACGTAACATTTTTTTAATCATGATTACCTTACTTTCGGTAAGCTTATAATTTTTGGTACGACGAGGAATGACTTTGTCCCGCACAGCAGGATTATCACGGTTATGAATGGTCATTTCATCACGTGTGACCCATTTGAGGTTTTCCCAGTGGTTGTTCAGTTTGTCGTGGTCGAGGTGAACCACAAACTTTTTGTCTTCAGAATCTTTCTTAACAAAAAACTCTGCCACTAATTTGTGTACATAACGGTTGATAGATTTATTGCCTTTTACCCTAATATTCAAAGACTTATATCCTTGTATTTTAGAGCCAGCAATAACTTCGCCATGAACGGGGTCTCCTTGGAAGCTTTTGATTCGTCCGTAATTAGAAACCTGATAGCGTGGTGGAGCTTCGACACCTTCAAAGGGAATATCAACCCATTTTTCATTCCAGAAGCTGCTAATTTTGTTTATTTTCAAAGCTGGTTTTTTATCGTTCATGGGTGTAACAGGTTAATGGTCGAAATACGTTGCATTTTAGTTTGGCTTTAAAAAAATTAAGTTGGTACCGGGTTCTCATGTGATTTATTTGTTTATACTTGTACGCTAAAATAAGCTAGTTAATCGTTGATTCAACGTAGGTTTTTTCAAAAAACGAAAGTCTTATACTTTTGTTTATATAAAAATAGCAAGGGTATAAACGCTGTTAAAATCGGTATGTATTTGGTCTTAGCTTACTTTTGTAAGCAATTGATAACCAATACACAATAGTCCTCAATTGCTTTTGAGTGATTGTTGCATCAACATACTTTGATTAGGCTCAATAACCTAACAATTGAGTTGCAAAAAAGTTATAAAATATACTTTACACCTGAAAAATCAAACAGGCTGCTGGTACAACTTCTTCTAATACAAATATATCATTTTGTCGGAATAAATCAAGCGACGCTGATGCTTCACCCTTAAAAATATTGTGTAAAACTTCGTATTTTTCAAGTTTAGCAAGAGAAATAGATTTTGCAGGGTTTTCGAGGTCGAGGTTTACTACAAATACGTACTGAGGATTATTTGCCTGAGTCCAAGCAATTACTTTTTGTTCCGCAGTAGCATCTGGAGCGATAATCCATTGTATAGGATTATTGAGTATTTGAGGTAGAATGGCATCGGCTTGCTGTTTGATAGCCGTCAGATTTCGGAATAACGTTATATTCCTTCCCCAAATATACGGAGTTTTTGTGGCTTTTTCACCTTCACTGAGTTGAAAAACGTATAATTTGGTATAATGCTCGTTGGGTGCTGGTGTCGGATGAGGGTCACGCTGCTCGAACCCTAGTGCCATGTAAGAGGGCATATCGGTCAGAAACATAGCCATAAAGAACCGAACTTCATTGCCTTTCAAATAAAAAGCATCAAAGCGTGGGTCGTCTTTATCGGCAGTCATGATGGTAAAATTCGGACTAAAACTGCGGGTATAAATCAATTGATGGTACCGTGTAAAATGACTGATAAATTCATTTGTACCGACTACCATCGACTGCAAATCGCCGAGCGTAGTGTCGGTGTCTGAGCCTTCTAAATGGGCTTCTTCTTCGCCAAAAGCCATTTCGTTGGGCGGTGCCAAAAAGCTTTCGGCAAAATACCCAAACCAAGGCTTATACTGGCGGACGTACCGCTTGATGTATTTATGAATATCGTAGTATTTATCAGGATTAGCCGGCGTGCCGTTGGGTTGCATTTGCACGTGCGACATATCGCCACGCATAAAATCGAAGCAAAAAGCTTGTGCAAAAAATAGATATTTATCGGCTACGTATTTCCAAACTTCGGGGCGAGGCTTATCGAAATCTATTTCCCAATCTTGGTTGTTGTTTTTGGCTTCGTAAAGCTTATAACGGCTCAATGGACCAAAAACCCTCGACATTTTTTGAGGTTTGGTAATCACAAAATCACGCCATACTCGGCCGTCTTCATCAACCGTTTTGGCTTCTTCTCGGGTATCAACCGCCAAGCCTCTATAAGGTGGCGCCATCGTAGCTGGTACGGTTTCGTAGCCTTCGGAAAAGAGATAATTGATTAATTCGTTGCGTCGTTTGTTGCGTGCCCAAAGGTCGTTTTTTTCTCCGAAAAGTACTTTCAAGCGTTTTTCTTCTGGAAAAGCGGTATTACTAAAAAATGTAAGTACATCGCTCGGATACGCCATCGCTACGGCTGGGCCAACTTCTTGCAAAAAAGCCATGATGCGTTGCTGTACGGCTTCGTGCAAATGAGCATCGTGGTTGGTAATGCTAAACTCTCGGCGTTGAAGCCACTCGTAGTGCGAAGGATTTGCTAAGGCAACCTCGGCGTAACGGTCGGTATGAGGTATTACGTCCATACCAATGCTTTTACCCATTGCATGAATGAGGTTTACCACTACTTTGAGTTGCTTTTCTACGGTATCTAAATGCGACAAATGCCCTGCCAATTCGGCATCGAAAAACTCTGGATTGATGTTCCAGCTTGCCATGCCATACAAGCTTGCCACCACACCACATTCCCAAATGGGCAATAAGTGAATAGACGACTGCGAAGCAGGCAAGGTAAGCGTATATTTTACCACATTCCAAAACGATTGAATGGTACGTACATTAATGCCCACCATGTTTACTTGCTTGAGCCAAGTGCCATCGGCGTGGTGTTGTACAGGACTATCAATGGTATTATTCGGATTGAGGGCTTGGTACAATGTGGCTTGTCCTAAGCGTTTTTCTAAAATATACAACACTTGCATAGTGGGCATTTGCACCGCTACGGCTGGGAGTAAATCAGGGATAAAATGGGTACGTCCTTCTGTATAGGACATAATAGCCTGTTGCTGACTACCGCCCCACGAAAGGCAATAATCATCATAGGTATTCATCATAGTCATAATTTGTATTAATATAAAAATGGTAATGGGTTTCTACAATATTTTTCTCGAATCGAAATGAATATTGCTGGAAAATTGCTTAAAAATAAAATAATTTCTTGAAATAACTATACTAAACTTATTTGAAATTTTACAAAATAAGTTGGTTTCCTTCGATAAAACATAGTCAAAGGATGATTTTTTACGTAAACGATGAAATTTTGATAAGCTTAGTAACATAATACCATCGCTTGTCGAAGGAAAGGGCATCGGCGTAAAGGACACAATGAGTGCCGCAAGCTAATAGCAAGATGTAACGCCTCTCAAGGATTAATTGACGTTACTCGGAAGCAAGAAAAGCGAAGGATGTATGCGGCATTGACGCTTGGAGGTTGTGGCAAAAGGGGTACGTCGGACAGCCGTTGTATTAATCATGGTACAAACGGCTTGTTTGAAGCATTGTAATTCTGAGTTACTTAGGAGTTTCATGATAATATGCTATTGAATGATTTATGAAAAAACGTATGGCAGACTAATACAAAACGTAGTGCCCTGTTGAAGGGTACTTTCAAACGATACGCTACCTCCGTTGAGTTCGATGAAATTCTTGACAATCACCAAGCCTAGTCCTGTCCCTTTGATACGTCCTACGTTATTGGCTCGGAAAAAAGAAGTAAACAGTTTTTCTTGCTCGTCTGTCGGAATCCCAATGCCAAAATCTTGAATTAGTATTTTTACTTGTGTAGGTTCAAATTGTACCGTTACGATAGGATTGGGCTTACCTAGCGAATATTTAAAGGCGTTAGAAAGTAGGTTATCTATCGACAAATCAAGCTGTTGAGCATCTACATAAATGGCAGTGGCTTGTCCTTTTATCATCAATTGAACTGTGCGACCGTCTTTTTGTAAGGCATTTTGGCGATGAATTACTTTTGAGAGAACATCTAATAAATAAACGGGCTCTTTTTTAGCAACCACTTGGTCCGAGTCAATTTTACCAATGAGTAAAATTTCATCAATCAGCCGAGTAATGCGGTCGATTTCGGCATGAATCAAGTGCGTATGCTTATGTACTCGTTGGGGTTGAGCTATATGTTGGGTATAAGCCTCGATGATTTCTGTACTAGATTGAATGGTAGCCAAGGGCGTTCTAAATTCGTGCGAAGCAAAATTGACAAACTTAGCCATCAGTTCGTTGAGTTCTTTTTCTCGGAGCAAAGCCTTCATCATGCTTTCTTCGGCTCGTTTGCGGGCTTCTACCTCACGAGAGGAACTAATCACACGGTAAGCAATGTCGTATTCGTCGAAAAACACCCTCGCATTGGCTTCTAGCCATACATAGCCTCCAGCTTTTTTTCTAAAGCGGTAATCAACATGATTGACACTATTGATGGTACTTCGTATTTCGGCGTGTTTTTCGGCAATTCTTGACAAATCGTCGGGATGAATAAAATCGTAGGGCGTTTGTCCAACCAATTCGTTGGGTTCAAATCCTGTGAGGTGTTTGATAGAAGGCGAAACGTACAAATACCTGCCCTCTAAATCATGAATACAGACCAAATCTTTGACATTATTTGAAAGCAACTCATAAATATGGGCATTTTTCATTTCGTTGGTCAAATCTTTGAGTGTTCCTGCCGTACCTACAATTTGGTCGTTTTCGTCGAGCGAGAGCGTCGCAAACACTTCTATCCATTTGGTTTCGCCTGCTTTGTTGAGGTAGCGAATTACGTGTTTGCAATAGCTTTTTTGTCTATTGACCAAAGGCTCGAATAGCAACTGGTTTTTGTTTACATCTTCTGGATGTAAAAAGTTGAAAAAAGGCTTGCCAAGCGACTCTTCAAGCGAGTATTGCATGATGGTTGTCCAAGCTTTGTTAAGAAATATCCAATTGCCTGTAGCATCTGTTTGAAACAAAATATCGTGTACGTTGTCTATTACATATTGGTAGCGTTCTTGCTGTGCCGAAACGGTTGCTTTTAATTGGTAAGCTTGTGTCACTTCTTTTGATTGAATCACCAAAGCCTCAACCGTTTGTTTGGTGTCGGTAAAAATAGGCTTAAAAAGCAATTCTATTTTCTTGCCATCATGGAAAATCATTTCCGAAAATTTTTCTCCTGCCAGTCCCTTGGCATACCACCGTGAAAGCTTGGCATCATCGCAGGCATCGGCATATACCGACTTGGCATGACCATACAACTGAGGTAGCTCATGATAAGAAGCTTGGTACACGTCGGCAAATGCCTGATTAAACATCAGCAATTGTTCCTGTGCATTAATCACATAGACACAATCTTCGAGTGTATCAAATATTTGATAGTGAATTTTATCCGATATGGGTATTTGTGTATGGGGCATTTATCTGAGCTATTTTAATCTATGCTGCTAGTGAATTTCAAGAACCTGTTAGGTGATGGCACAATTTATGTACATAAAATTACAAAAGAGTTGAGAGGCATGACACATTAGCCCTGTCTATTTTTACAAATATTATATCACTGATATTTTGATTTAAAGTCTATTTTTCGCCTTTGTTAATTTAATCATAAGCAATTAGTGCTTTGGAGTAGTATCTGTAAAAAAATATTCAGTATAATTGCCTAAAAGAATATTGCTACAAATAAGTAATAATGAAAAAATATGAATTGTAAATTATGCGTTATGCTTTTCATTTTCAGTATCTTATCGTTTATTTTAGTAAAAATTAGTTTGAAAAATAACATACTATATTCTCAACCCTGCACTCATAATTCAGCATTTATACTTAACGCACAAATCAGTACACATACTTAGCCCTACTTACTTTTATTATGAGCATACTAACACAACCCGAAATTAGCCAATTTAAGCACACTGTTGTGCAGCACATTAATCAACAACTCAACGAAGAAAAACAACGACAGTCTATGGCTAATCGTTCTTCGTCTCTGGCACAAGGCACAGCGCCAGTTACGTTTGTAACAACCACCGCTTTTGCTGTAGCACATACCAACGAACCGCCACGTATGTAGTTACAAAAAAAAGCTTAGAAATACAATATCTCTAAGCTTTCTGATTCCACCCTTAACTTTTTGAAAGTTAAATCTTTAAACCTCTGTTATTTCTTTGTGATAGTCGTAGTTGGTAAAAATGTTTACTACAACTAGGCTATGCTGTTTACTTGATAGCTCTGTACAAGGGTAATGACCAGACCAATTCACAATACCACCTCTGTGTTTCTCTTCTTTTAATCTTTTCTTAGATTACTTTACAAAAGTCTATAATAAGTCCTAAAAAAAAAATAACTATTCGGCTAACAAACAAACCTATTAGCTAAATTTCGACTTTATGGATGAATTTACGCAAGTATGTAATATGAAGGTATGATAAAATACAAGAGAACGCCCTTGCCGAGGGGTATAAATCACATTTTTTTGGAAAAGATTGTAAGGTTTTTGATAGATTCTTATGAAGTAAGAAGAAAAATTATTACTTATGGCAAACTATTTGTGTTATGCTTGGGAATATTCGCTTTTATAGCCTAATACTATAACAAAGACAATCAAGACGATTTGATGCAGGATTTTATGATGGACAGCTTTACGCAACTCGAATTTTTGATAGATTTACTCCCAAGTGCCGACTCGACACAAGTAGCAACTATTGCCAACCAACTCAAAGAAGAATTAGCCCAACTCAAACACCAAAGTGCTACAGCAGCCGATAATGCTCAAGCATCTCATTGGTTACAGCATCCAGAACGTTTTGCCAACGACCTGCTAGGTAGTATTTCGGATGGCTTTACCGTGCTGAACGAGCATTGGGAATTTACCTATGCCAACCAGCAAATAGCTCGCTCGTTACGTACCAATGTAGAAGACCTTATTGGCAAAAACGTCTGGACGATTTTTCCAGGCTTTGCCAACGGCCCTTTTCAACGTACTTGCGAACAAGTAATGCAAGAACGTACCATGCAAGTAATCATCAGCCATTACGAGCCTTGGAATACGTGGTTTCAAAATCGAATATTTCCTACGGGAAAAGGTATTTCTATCTTTTCGACTGACCTAACGCACCAAAAAAGACTAGAAATTTCGTTGAAAAAAAGCGAAGCTTCGCTCAAAACTTTAATCGAAAATTTACCCTACATCATTTTTGCCTTAGACGTACAAGGCAATTTGGTTAAATACAATACCGCCTTCGAGCAGTTTGGGTATTATTTTACAAACCAACAGCCCGAAATTGGTCAGCATTTGGCAAGTTATGTACAAAATTTGCCTTCGGTTTGGCTCGATGCCTTGCAAGAAGCCCTCCAAGGAACTAGTGCTTTGTTTGAAATGCCTATAGCCGATAAAGTGTATGAAGTGCATTTCAACCCTAGTTATGATGCCGAAACGCAAGTTGGCGTAGCAGGTTTTATGGCAGATATTACCAGTCGTAAACAAACCGAAAAAACCTTGCAAGAAAGCGAGCAACGTTACAAATCGCTTTTTGAACACAATTCCGATGGGGTGTTTTCGGTAGATATGCACGGCAATTTTACGTCGCACAACCAAGCACTTTTACAAATCATCGAAGAACCTTTGCAAGGAAAACTGTTTCAAGACATTGCTTTATTGGTGTCGCCCAAAGATAGAGCTACTTTGCTGCACGCTTATTTGGCGGTAAAACAGGGAACTTCTGGCACTTTTGAAATAGACATCACTACGCCCAACGGACACCAAAAACGCATTCATTCAACCAATTTCCCCATTATTATCAATGGCAATATCGAAGGCGTGTACGGCGTAGTAAAAGATATTACTGAAAAAAAGAAAAACGACCAAAACCTCTTATTGTTCAAGCACGTAATGGACAATATGTTCGATTTGGTGAGCATCTCGCTGCCAACAGGCGAACAAATCTATCAAAACAAAGCCTTTGGCATTGTAACAGGCCTCACCCCCGAACAAAGCTGGCGAGCACCACGCTTTTTTGCCCCGTTTGTGGACAGAACCTTGGCCTCAACCATCCATAAGCAAATTGTGCAAGGCGAGTACTGGAAAAGAGATGTACAACTCTACAACCAGCACCTCGATGCCGTGGATTACCATTTGAGTGCGGGTCCAATTATCGACGACAGCAACGAAGTAATAGCCCTTTTTGGTATTTTTACCGACATCAGCGAGCGTAAAAAATACGAACGAGAACTAGAGCAGTACAACCGACGCATCACAACCATTTTAGAAAGTATTACCGAAGGTTTCTTTGCCGTTGACCACAACTATACCGTAACCTACATGAATGCCGAAGCCGAAAGGTTGCTAGGCATGAGCAGGCATTTTATGCTCAACGAAAACCTGTGGGATAAATTTGGGTACGGTGCTCCGCTCAATTTTTATGCCGAATATGCCCATGCTATCAAAGAAAACGTAAGCGTATCGTTTGATGATTACTACGAACCTGCACATCGTTGGTTTCATGTAAATGCCTATCCGTCAGAGAATAGCCTTTCTATTTTCTTTAGAGATGTAACCGAACAAAAACTCATCGAAGAACTCGAACGCATCGAAAAAGAAACCCTCGAATACAATACCCGACCCGATAGCACCTTGTCGCAAGTATTACAATTTTACCTCAACAAAGTAGAACCACTCATACAAAACTGCGTATGTTCAGTTTGGCAATTGGCCGAAGATAAACTAGAACCCATCGCTTGCCAGAATTTATCTCCTGTTTTGAGCGAACTGGTACAGCAAAAATACGCCATTGCTCATCGCAATTTCGACCTTTTAGAGAAAACCTATTTTACCGATAAACAAATAGAGGAGGATATTTACGCTTCGTCTTTTTGGAAAAAAGATGCCGTTTTACTGAAACAACATTATATTAAATCGTTTTGGTCGTATCCTATCAAAGGCTCAACCAACAAGCATATTGGCGTATTTGTCTTGTTTTTTAACAGCGTCAGAACGCCATCTAAAGAAGAAGAAAACACCATAGAGAACATCAAAAGGGTTATTTCTTTAATTTTTGAAAATAAACTAGCCGAACAAACCATTCGAGAAAGCAACAACCGCTACGACCTTGTTGCCAAAGCCACCAACGATGTTATTTGGGACTTTAACCTCGACACGGGTAAAATAGAATGGAACGAAGCGGTGTATCATACTTTTGGCTACGAAGATGCCCTCCAAGGCAGTAATTATGCTTGGTGGTGCGAAAAGGTACATCCCGACGACCTAGAGCGAGTAAAGCAAAGTTTGCGAGAACACCTGCAAGAGAAAAATACCCACTGGGAAGACGAGTATCGTTTTGTTTGCAAAAACGGTGAGGTAAAATATGTATATGACCGTGGCTTTACGATTTATGACGAAAACCTACGGGCCATTCGGATGATAGGGGCGATGCAGGATGTGTCGGTAATTAAACAAACCGAACTCAAGCTCAACGAACTAAATGCCGAGCTTGAACGCCGAGCACAAGAACTCGTTACATCGAACGAAGAATTAGAGAAATTTGCTTACGTTGCCTCGCACGATTTGCAAGAACCGCTCAGAATGGTGAGTAGCTTTTTGCAATTGCTCAAGAAAAAATACGAAAGCCAACTCGACGAACAAGCCCTCAAATACATTGGTTTTGCCGTAAACGGTGCCGAACGCATGAAGCAACTCATCATGGACTTGCTCGAATACTCACGTGTGGGAACAAATAAAGACGCTTTTGCAGAAGTGGACCTCAATGAGGTTTTAGCCGAAATACTGCATATATTTGATGATAAAATCAAAAAAGCTGATGGCCTTGTGCATACCATGCCTTTGCCAAAAGTATTGGGCAATCGCATACAGTTGTCGCAATTGTTACAAAACCTTGTAGGCAACGCCCTCAAATACCGCAAGGCACAAGCCCCCGAAGTACATATCAGTGTTGAGCCACAAGAGAATCAGTGGGTTTTTGCGATTAAAGATAACGGCATAGGCATTGACCCTGCGTATTACCAACGTATTTTTATTATTTTTCAACGTTTGCATAGTAAAACAGAATATTCGGGAACAGGCATTGGGCTGGCAATATGTAAGAAAATTATAGAACGCCACAAAGGTCAAATTTGGGTAGAAAGCCAACCCAACGAAGGTAGTACGTTTTACTTTAGTCTGCCGATGATGGAGTAATATTTACAGAAACACTACCAAAGAAACATATTTTACCATAAATTAGCGTAGCCTTCTGAGGCTACAGAAATGATTTGTCAGCGACTTGTAAACATGATCAATTTAACTCCCCAACTTAGAATTTTAGTGGTTGAAGACAACCTCGGCGATTATGTTTTATTGGAAGAATACCTACACGAAACAGGCCTCGACATCAAAGAAGTTGAGAATGTGATTTCGGTAGCCGAAGCCAAACAAATACTGATTGAACGAGAGTTTGATTTGATTTTCTTGGATTTGTCGTTGCCTGACAGCTTCGGCTTACAGTCGCTTACAGATTTGCACCAAATTACTACTCATATTCCGATTGTAGTGCTGTCGGGTATGGGCGAAACGCAAATTACTACCGAAGCGATTGTCAAAGGAGCACAAGATTACCTCATCAAAGGCGAGCTTGATGCCAAATTGCTTTCCAAAACCATTCGTTACAGTATTGAACGCAAACGGAATTTAGAAAAAATTAAGCAAAGCAACGAACGCTACACCTTGGTATCTAATGCAACAGTGGGGGTTGTATGGGATATTAATTTTGTTTCGTCCGAAGTATTGCGTTCGGGCGATGCCTTTTGGCGTAGTCATGGCTACAACGAACAAGACTTTACGCTGACTTTTGACTTTTGGCAACAAAGGGTGCATCCCGACGATTTAGAGGCGGTTCAACAAAAAATCACTTCGCATCTAGTAAAAAAAGAGCGTAAATTCTGGGAACACGAATACCGTTTTAGAAAAGAAAACGGCGAGTATTTTTATGTACACGACCGTGGCTCTATCATTTATAACAACGACGAACAGCCCATTCGGATGATTGGAACGATGATGGACATTACGGAAAGAAAGATTTCGGAAGAACTGGTTCGTAAATCAGAACACAACTACCGTCAAATTTTCTTGAATAATCCTAATCCAATGTGGATTCACGATGCCGAATCGGGGGCTTTTTTGGAAGTCAACCCTGCCGCTATTGAACATTATGGCTATAGCAAGGAAGAATTTTTGGCACTTACTTTAGCCGATGTACGCCTCGACGAACTCAGCGGAGGTACGGTGGTACACCAAAAGAAAAATAAAGAGAAAATCATGGTCGAAATTATCAGCTATCCTATCAACTATGCTGGAAAACAGGCCATGCAAACGCTCATCAACGATGTAACAGAAAAACTCCGAACACAACAGGAAAAGCAGGTGGTACAACAAACCATCGAGCGGTTTAGAAACGCCTCCTCGCTCAACCAAGGGCTTACCGATAGCCTCAAGTGTATCCGTGAGTACATCGGCTGGGAATATGCCGAAATCTGGATTCCCGACTATGCCCACAGCAATATCCATTTGCAGGCTAGTCAATACGCTCATGGCATGGCCCAAGCCAAAACCTTACCCATTACCTCAACCATTTTCCAAAAAGACAACCACGAAGCCTACACATGGCATACCATAGCCTTGGCTTCTTCGCCTGCTTTTTGTGTACAATTGCCTAGCAATCAAATCCAAACGGTGGTTTCTTTGCCTATTTTGTACAACAATAAAATTGTGAGTTGGTTGATGTTGGCGACCGAACAGTTGAGCGAAGTTGATTTCAAAATCATCAATTTTATGGAAGGACTTTGCAAACAACTGGGTTCTGAAATAGAAAAACGCAATGCCGACGAGCAGCTCAACCACTTCTTTATGCTCAGTAGCGATTTGTTGGGTATAGCTACTTTAGATGGTCATTTTGTGCGGGTCAATAATGCCTTTTTTCGGGTATTGGGCTATGAGCCACAAGAAATCTATAGCCGCCCTTTGATTGATTTTGTCTATGAAGAAGACTTGTTTGCCACACAGAAGGTTATCCAAGAACTTTCTACCAAACAAACCATGTCGTACATGGAAAACCGCTTTGTAGCCAAAGATGGCAGCATCAAATGGCTTTCGTGGTCAACTACTTTTTTGCCCGACGAAAAATTGGTTTTTGCTTCGGGAAGGGACGTAACCCGACAAAAAGAGGAGGAATTGCAACTTCGCTTGCTCGAATCGGTGATTATCAATAGCAACGATGCGATTGTGATTACTGAGCCAACCCTCGACGCTGCGCCCAAAGTGGTGTATTTTAATCCTGCGTTTTTGTCTCTCACGGGTTACGAACAACACGAAGTAGTGGGTAATCCGGCACGACTTTTACAAGGGGAAAATACCAGCCTAGCCGAGCTAGAAAAAATAGACCTTGCCTTGGCAACTTGGACAGAGCAAGAAGTAGAATTGATTAGTTATCGTAAAAATGGCGAAGAGTTTTGGGCTAGTCTTGCGGTGATTCCTGTACCTGACAAAACAGGTGCATTTACGCACTGGATTTCTATTTTTAGGGATGTGACTTTACGCAAGAAAAACGAAGCCGAGCGAGAGATGTTGATTAAAGAACTTACCGATAATAATACCGACCTCAAGCAATTTACGTTTATTACATCGCATAACTTACGAGCACCTTTGTCGAACTTACTGGGTATTTTAGAACTGATAGACACCAGCAGTATTCCAGACGAAATGACCCGCTTTTTGTTTGATAAATTCAAAGAATCGTCGAACCAACTTAACCAAACCGTGAGCGATTTGCTGAATGTATTGGTGATTAAAAATAAGGTCAATTTAGAAAAGAAAACCTTATGTATTTCCAAAGAATTTGAGAGCGTTGTGAGCTCGATACGCTACCAAATCAGAGAAGCAAATGCGTCGCTCGACTTCAATTTTAAGGCCATCGACGAAGTGAGTTTCGATGCTTCGTATTTGCAAAGTATTTTACTCAATTTGCTTACCAACGCCATCAAATATCGTTCGCCCAAGCGGCCTTTGCAGATTTCGGTATTCACCCAAGAAACACCCGATTACATAGAATTACACTTTAGCGATAACGGCATTGGCATTGACATGAAGCGTCATCATAGCAAAATATTTGGCTTGTACCAACGGTTTCACGACTATCCCGATAGCAAAGGATTAGGCTTGTATATTGTCAGTTCACAAATTAGGGCATTAGGAGGTAAAATAGAAGTACAAAGTGAAGTCGATTTGGGAACAACCTTTATTGCTTATTTTGCTAAATAAAAAGCTAGAAAGATAGAAGCCTCACTCTACGGTGAGGCTTTTCTACGAAAAATCACCTTATATTTTTCTCATTAAGTCTGTTCTCAAAGGAAGAAGTAGCGTAGCTGATAACTCGGTATTACATTTGCTGGATGTAAAAACAAATTTATTTATCTTGTTCATGAAAACAAAAATTGCTTTCTGCCTATTGTTATTTGTGGTATTTTTGGCTTTTATAGACATAAAACCTACCAAACAATCGTTTGGTTTTTATGCTTGTGAGTGTTCTGATAGCTGTGCGGTTGTATATGAAGTAACACCGAATCATCTAACGCTTGAGTACCCGACAAATTTTTGTTCGTTTTCCGAAAATCAAGCAGCACTTGTGCCACCTAAAACGATAAATAATAACGACGCAGGTCAATTTTTGATAAATGTCCCCTTGCTGATGTTTTTTGAACCAAGAGGCTCGTTTGGTTATCCAGACAGTGCAGACCAAGGCGGATATTATTTTTCATTCGAGTTTTTAGGCTTGACACGCTCTTTTATATTTGATCCGAATCAAGGATATGAACCGTTTTACAGCAAAAATATTTTAGAAAAAATAAAGCAAAACAAAAACGAGATTGCACAAAAATTTGAGAAGTAAACTACATTTTAACGCATGATTAAACACATCACACGCACACTTATTTTGTGCCTCGCTACACTTACCGCTTGTAAACCTGTGGCGAGAATCCACCTGAACAGCCAACAAGTTGCCCTCGCACCCGATGAACCTGTGCTTTTACTACTGCCTCAAGATACCTTAACTACTCCAGACCTAGTGGTAGCAAAGGTAAAAACGGGCGATTCGGGCGTGTCTGTTTTTTGCTCTTACGAAGATGTTTTAAAAAAACTCGAACAGGTAGCACGGAAATATGGAAGTAATTTGGTGAAAATTACAAAGATAAAAGAACCCAATGCCTGGACTTCATGTGTACGAGCCGAGGCTATTCTGTACCGAGTGCCTAAAGTAAATGCCTATGAATCTCGTATTGAATGGTCGGCTGGGCGAAAACTCACTTGGGACGATTTCAAAGCGACTTATCAAGCACCACCCACTTTACCCAACCAGTACTATACGTTTTTTGTTTACAGTGGTTTGGATGTTACCCCACATTTTCGACTGTTTAAAAGACCAACAGTTAGTAGGTCAACCTATTTTGTTTGTCATAAAAGCTGGGTAAATCCCGACTACAAAAACCCTAATGAATTGGCTCGTGCACAGATGTTTTTCGATATAAACGAACTCTATTCGAGGATACTACTCAAAGAAGCAATAGAAAGCAAGTTGAGTATTTTCAATTATCCTAGAAAAATGGGTGCACTCAGGGAACAAATTTTTAACGCCTATCAGAACCGCCTCAAAGCGTACCACAACGAAACCATGGACCGAAACAGTAATCGACAAAAGAAATGGCAAGAAGTAATTGAGCAAGAATTACAAGCCTTGCATCCGTATGCGGGCAAAAGTAGCTGGTAGTTTCCTTAGTTCCCCCAACAAATACAATTTTACCTTTGCAAAACAATATTATTTTTTTTTATATTTGTTGCATGGTAGAACTAAACCTACATACTTCTTCTTCAAGTGCCGAGGACAAATCGGCACAGGAGCGTGCCTTGTGGCGTGCTTTTAAAGCAGGCAATGAGCAAGCTTTTGAAGCTCTCTACCACACGTTTTTTGATGCGTTGGTCAATTATGGCTCTCGCTTGAGTGCCGATACTGCTCTGTTGGAAGATGCCATCCAAGATGTGTTTATTGATTTGTGGCGAAGACGCAGCTTTTTAGCCGACGTTGAAACGCCTAAGTTTTATCTTTTCAAGGCTTTACGTAACCAACTTTCCCGTAACCTTCGGCATGATGTTTTTGAACATTCAGAAGATATTGATAATTTTTTAGATTTATTGTCGAGTATTTCTGCCGAACAAGAAACGATATACCAAGACCAAACCGTTGACCAACAACAGGTACTTGCCCATGCCCTCCAAAAGCTGACCAATCGGCAACGAGAAGCCATCAACCTGCGTTTTTATCATGGCTTGAGTATCGACGAAATCGCTCAGTTGATGAGCGTATCGAAGCAGTCGGTCAATAACCTTCTTTCCAAAGCGTATGCCCTGCTACGCATTTCGCTCAAAGATTTCATTAGTTTGGTAGGACTGCTGTTGTATCGCATCATTGAATTTTAAGTTCAAATTCTTCTACAGTTCTATATTGGCATGGTGTTGTTTGAATCGCTTGAATGCCTCTTCTTCTAGCCAATCTCTGTGGTCGGGATGAGCCACTTTGATAAGCTCGTTGGCCCTTTCTACCAAGGTTTTGCCATAAAGATAGGCAATGCCAAATTCGGTCACAACATAGTGTACATGGGCACGTGTCGTCACTACGCCTGCTCCTTCTTGTAGGTGCGGTACAATTTTAGAAGCCCCATTTTTGGTCGTAGCCGCCAAAGCAATGATAGGCTTACCACCTTCCGATAAAGCTGCTCCTCGCATAAAATCCATTTGGCCGCCTACGCCCGAATACATCTGATAGCCAATACTATCGGCACAGATTTGCCCCGTAAGGTCTATTTCAATGGCACTGTTGATGGCTGTCACTTTAGGATTTTGGCGAATCACCGAGGTATCGTTTACGTAGTCAACGGCAAGCATATTGACCAATGGGTTATCGTCAACAAAATCGTAGAGTCGTTGGCTGCCACATAAAAACGTAGAAACAATTTTGCCTTGATGCTTACGTTTGTATTTGCCCGTAATGATGCCTTTTTCTACCAAAGGAATAATGCCATC
>JACCDR012269995.1_pt1 | contig 16180 bp, 16 predicted proteins | sample 7446431 | NCBI WGS metagenome assembly JACCDR01 (sample SAMN15323443, study PRJNA562643) | freshwater metagenome | isolation source: river surface water | place: USA:Blue River Watershed | collected 2017-08-17 | reverse complement strand
TCGTCCAACATCGCTGGCTCGATTCGCAGAAGGCGCGACGATCGCGAACTCGAAGGGTCGCCCGCTATTCGTTCGGGTCAAGCCCGGCAAGACGGTCAAACTCAATCAGGCGTTTCTCGTTCGACTCAAGAACAACAACATCGGGCTTGCAGTGCGATTGAAGCCGGGTGAGGTCTTGCAGAACAGCGAGAAGGCCGTGCGCCTGGACAACAACGTCCACCTGCTCTACGGGCCTTCGGTCGATCAGGTCTTCAGATCCGTTGCCGACGACATCACTCCTTCGATCCAGCAGTCGGTGTCGCGTCAGTTCTTCCGCCAATTCGCGAGGTTGAGCAGCCGTGGCTGATTCCTACCGACTCACCGTCCTGAAGCGCCTGACGGCATTGCTCGAAGGCATCGTCCCGTCAACCGAGCCGGCGTTGACGGACATGACCGGCCGCGTCTTCCGCGGTCGCGCCGTGTTCGGAGACAACGATCCGCGCACGATGCTCTCGATCCTCGAATCGCCGCGACCCGCTGGTGCCAACGAGATCGACCATGGGCAGGCCCGGAACGAGCAATGGTCGCTGCTCATTCAGGGCTGGACCGTGGACGACAAGGATCATCCGAGCGATCCGGTCTACTCGCTTGTCGACGAGGTGGAACGTCGCCTCGATCGCATCACGCGCACGGGCCGCGGAACGGGCGAGCCCTTGTACCTTGAGCACTACATGCTCGGTGCTGCGCTCGATGGCGATGGCTATCTCATCACCGGATTCTCGAAGTCGGCGCCGGTCGTTCGTCCGCCCACTCCGAATGTCTCGGAGCGATGCTTCTTCTATTTGCCTGTGCAGGTCGGGCTGGCTCGGATTAGCACCTGAGTAAAATCTACCTGCGGTTCTCCCGTCAACCTCAATAGGAGTCTCACATGCCCATCACCGCAGACCTCGGCGGAAAAGGCTACACGCTCGGCAAAGGCCGGCTGTTCTTCGACCGCTTCACGCCTGCCCAGGTGGCGGCCGGCATCGCCGGCTCCACGCGGGGCGAAGGCGAACGCTTCTTCGGCAACGTGCCCGAGATGACCCTGGCCACCGAGGAAGAGGTGCTCGACCACTTCGCCTCGACGGGCGGCATCCGCGTCAAGGACGACAGCGTGACGCTGCAACTCGATCGCACCGGCACCTTCTCGTGCGACAACATCGACATGGACAACCTGGCGCTGCTGTTCACGAGCGCCGGCAAGACCACGGTCTCGCAGACCTCGGCGACGGGGGCCACGTTCCAGATCACGGTGAAGAAGGGGCGCTTCTACCAGATCGGCGCCACCGAATCGCTGCCGACCGGCGTGCGCAACGTCAGCAACGTGACCGTGGGCAAGGGTGCGAGCTTCTCGACCTCGGTTGCCGCGTCGGGCAACTGGCAGGTGGACGAGACCCTCGGTCGCATCTACATCCTGCCCACGGCCGCCGACATCCCCGACGACACCGAGATCCGCATCACCTACGACGCCGCCGCCTCGACGCGCGATCAGGTGCTGTCGTCCTCGCAGTCGATCTACGGTGCGCTGCGCTGGGTCGCCGACAACCCGAAGGGCACCAACCGCGACATGCTGATCCCCTACGTGAAGCTGTCGCCCAACGGCGACTACAGCCTGGTCGGCGACGACTGGCAGACGATGAGCTTCAGCTACGAGATCCTGCAGAAGGGCTCGCAGGCGCCGGTCTACATCGACGGCCGCCCGGTGACGGCCTGACGCCAGGAGCCACGCATGCCTCTCGCCGGATACCAGCCGCCCAAGCGCACGATCAAGATCGACGAGCAATTGTCTTTCGAGGTCCGTGGGCTCGGGTTCAACGACGTGGCGGTGCTCATCCGTGAGCACTTCCCGGATCTCGAAGCCCTGGTCGCTCTCTTCGGCAATGTCGAAGATCTGGAGTTCGATCGCCTGATGCCCCTGCTTCAGTCGCTCATTTCCAATGCGCCAGGCTTCGTGGCCAACGTCATTGCGCTGGCGGCCGGTGAGGGGGATGCGTCCGATGCCGAAAAGCTGCCAGCGTCCGTTCAACTGCAGGCGCTTTTCGACATCGGCGGTCTCACCTTCACGGAGGTGGGCTCCGTAAAAAAAGCGCTGGGCCTCATCGCGGCGGCCTGGCGGAATCCCAAGATCAAGGGACTCACGAAGAAGCCGGCGCGAGGCTGATCCGCCTCTACACCGGCCTTCGCCGCGATGTGAGTTTGTTGCTATCCGAAGGACATGCTGAAGCTCGCTGCTATTCGATAGCGACAGCCTGGTCAGAAGCGCGGATCGTTCGTCAGCGCAACGCGGCTCGGAGATCAGAAGAGACCGTGTTGCTGCAGATGGCAGTCGCCTCGGTACTGGACGCGAAGGCTGGGCGCGAACTCCAGAAGATTCTCAAGAGGCTCGACGAAAGTGATTGACCGCAAAGAGATCGAACTGCTGATCCGAGCCCAGCTACAGGGCCAGCAACGGATCGACACCGTAACCAAGTCGATCCTCGATCTCCAGAAGGCAATCGAAGGTCAAGCTGCAGCCGCGAAGCGCGGCGAAGGGTCAATCGACGATCTCAAGGCGTCGATGACTGCGCTGAAGCAAGTGCAAGACGCCCTGGCTGGCCAGGCCGACACCATCGGTCGTTTCCAGAAGCTCGCCGAGCAAGTCCAGAAGACCCAAGAGCGCGTCGACAAGGCTCGCAAGTCATTCGAGGACTACGAGGCCAAGCTGAAGGGTCTGTCCGCAGTCACGGACGAACAGCAGCAGCGTCTCACCAAACTTTCTGCGGGCTACGATCGCGCACAGGGCACGTTGGAGAAGCAGCGCGCCGCCTATGAGCGTCTCGGCACTGCGCTCCGCGATCTCGGCGTCGATACCAACAACCTCGCGCAAGCGGAGATCAAACTGCGTCAGGCTGCGGCCGACGTGGGCACCACGCTCGCCAACGGGCAGCGCGCCATCGCCAACTACGCCGACGACATGCGGCGTGCTCGCGAAGAGACCGCGAAGAAGGCCGAAGCGGATCGCGACGCCGCGAGGAATCAAGCGCTGCTCGCTCGACTTCAAGCCGGCAATGACGCTGACGCAAGACTCGGCGCGCAGCAGCGACTCGATGCGCTGAAGAAACTCGAACAGGCGGAAGCCGATCGCCTGGCCATCATTCAACGTGCGGCACAGTTCGAGCAGGCCAACCGTGGTCGAGCGGGTGCTGAGTCCGAACTTGCTGCCATCCGTGATTCGGAAGAGTTCACTCGTCGCTTTCTGGAGAACCAGAAGCAGATCGAGGAAGCGAACAAGCGCAATGCGGGGCTGCGCAAGACCGCGGACGATGCGGAAGCAGCGGCTCGCCAGTACACCACTCTCGCCCGTGCCTCGACGAACCTGCGGCCGAAGGTGGTCTCGCTCGCCGAAGCGGTGCAGCAGATCATCGATCCGGCCAACGTCAGCCGGAAGTCGCTTGCCGAACTCGAAGATCAAGCCAAGACGCTTGCGCAAGGTGTCGCTGCGATCAAGGGGCCGGTCAAGGATGCCGCGGATCAATTCAAGAATCTCCGCGACGTGCAGAAGGCTATCGCCTCACAGGCGAGCCTGATCGATGAATTCAAGAAACAGAAAGCCGCTCTGTCGGAGCAGCGGCAAGAACTCAGTGCTGCCCGGTTCGAGGTGGCCAAGTACGCAGCGGCTGTGCGGCAAGGCGGGGACGCGGGCGCAGCGTTCGTCAAGCCCTTGGCTGAAGCCGAGAACCGCGTCAAGCGGGCCGCTGCCGCACTCAAGGAGCAGATTGCTGTCACGCTGCAAGCCCGAGATGCGCTGCAGCGCGCGGGTATCGCAGCAGTCAATCTCGCAGAGTCCGAGCGCCGCCTGGCCGACGTGGCGCGGTCGTCGACTGCCTCCGTGACTGCGCTCGCTCAAGCCGTCAAGCAGTACGGTACGGAAAGCGAGCGAGCGAGCGGAGGTGGCAAGGGCTTCTCACTCTTCCGCGACGAAGGCCGCACCACGCTTTCGCTGATTCAGCGCATTCGCGGGGAGATCCTCGCACTGACCGCAGCTTACGTCGGCTTGCAGGGTGTCATCGGGCTTGCTGCCGGTGCGCTGCAAGCCTACAACCAGCAGCAAGGTCTGCAGAACACTCTCGCGTTCGCCTTCAACACCGACGCGAATGGCGCGGAGGTTGCCGCAGAGATCGAGTATCTGGTCAAGCAGGCTGACCGTCTCGGAATCTCGTTCGAGGCTGCGAGCAAGAGCTATGCGAAGTTCGCTGCTGCGGCGCGGAAGTCCGGTGCCTCAGTGCAGGAGTCGCGATTCATCTTCGAGGCATTCTCGGAGGTTGCCCGTGTCATCAACCTGACGCCCGACGAGATCAACGGTCTGTTCAATGCCATCGGCCAGTCTTTCAGCAAGGGGAAGATCCAGGCCGAAGAACTGCGCCAGCAGATCGGCGAACGACTGCCCGGTGCCTTCGCTTTCGCGCAAGAAGCGCTGAAGGATACGTTCCCGAATCTCGACAAGGCGCTGGAGAACGGACAGGTCGGCGCCGAGAACCTGCTGGTCATCGCGGAGTCGGTGCGCAAGGCTGCTGCCGGGCCGCTGTCGGCTTCGCTGGTTTCGCTGAATGCCGAGCAGCAGCGCTTCAACAACTCGGTGCTGTTCTTCAAGAAGGAGATCGCGGACGCAGGCTTTGCCGACGCCTACACCAAGTTCCTCAAGGATCTGACCACGTTCCTTCAGAGTTCGGACGGGAAGGCTTTCGCGCAGAGCATCTCCGCGGCCTTCACGCTGCTGTTCGACGTGCTTCGCGGGCTCCTGGCCAATCTCAATGAGATCAAGGCTGTGACTGCAACCCTGGTCGGCTTGTTCGGAGTCGCGCTCTTCGGCACAGTCGCCGCACAGGCTTCTGCCGCTGCCGCCGCGATTGCCGGCGTCGGTGTTGCCCTGACGCTTGTCCAGAAGGCGATGCTGGTCTTGGGTGCCTTCGTGGTTGCGTGGAACATCGGGTCGTACTTCTACGACAAGTTCGCAGAGGTGCGAGTCGCGGCAGCATCTCTCGTGCTCGGCTTCGCTGAAGTCTGGTCGCGCATCAAGTTCGGTGCGATGGAGCTTTGGGAGGACTTGCCGCGCCTTGCCGGCAATGCCTTCAAGGAAGTCATCAACTCCGCGACGAAGATGATGCGGACCTTGCTGACGATCTTCGGTGCGGGCGCTCGGGCGCTCGGGCTGACGGGTTTGTCCGACAGCATTTCCGCTGCAGTCGATTCCCTCACGCTGAAGACGAATCAGAATGTCTCGTCGCGCGTGGCCGAGATTCGCCGGCAGGCCCAGGCGGACCTCGATCGCATTCGCGCCATTGGTGATCAGATGATTGCCGACGCGCGCAACCCGCCGCAATTGACTGCGACCCGCGGTGCTTCAGGTTCCGCGACGACGGATTCGCCCGGCAAGCGCAAGTCGACGATCACGGAAGACACCTCCAAGGAGATCGAGAAGCGTGCGAACGAGATCCAGGCTCTGAACAATGCGCTCGACGGCCTCGAAGCCGAGAGCCTGAAGAAGCAGGGCGAGACGCTCTCCAGCCTGCTCGCCGCCGTCGACAAAGAGTACGAACCCCTGGCCGAGCGCATCGCCAAACTCGGCGGCCCGGAAGCTCTCGCGTTCGCGAAGCGGCTCGAAGTGGGCAAGAGCGCACTCAAGCTGGAGATCACGCGCGACTTCAATGATCGGCTGCTTGCCGAACAGGAAGCCCTGCAGCGGAAGATCGAACAGGCCGATGCTGCCGCTGGGCGAAAGGACAAGCAGAACCTCGACGCTCGCCTCCAGGCTGTCGTCGATTCCTACGCGCAGACCTATCGCGACATCGAAGCGCTGCGTCAACGGCTGACCCAGGCCGGACAATCGACCGCTCCGGCCGACGAAGCGAAGGCCCGCCTCGATGCGGCCGTTCAAGAGATCCGTCTGCTGGAGACGCAGAAGTTCTTCAAGGAGGAACTGCAGCGTCGCGAGCAGTCGATCAACGACGTGCTGAAGGAGCGCGAGGATCGCATTGCCGCGATCCGCAATCTGGAGGCGGCGGGCGAACTGAGCCAACAGGAAGCTGATTCTCGGATTGCCACAGTCATCGCGGAAGCACAGCCGCGCATCGAGCAACTGGCCGAAGCCGGGCGTCAGTTCGCGATCTCGATCCGTGCTGCGCTCGACCCCACGACGCTCGATGCTTTCATCGCGAAGCTGGACGCGGCCACTACCAGCGGCGGCAGACTCAATGCACAACTTGATCGGCAGGCGCTGATCATCAAGAACGGAATCGGTCGAGGGGTCGACACCACTCTCGATTCCGTGATCGGCAAGCTGCGTGAAGTCGCCCAAGGGACGGCCAAGTGGTCGGATGTCTTCAAGACCGCTGGCCAGTCGATTCTGTCCACGATTGCCGACATCCTGCTCGAACTCGGCAAGGCGATCATCAAGCAGCAGATCCTCAATCTGCTTCGCAACATCCCCGGGCTTCCGGTTCCCGTGGCGCACAGTGGCGCCGTCGTCGGTCGTCCGTCCAATCGATCTCGTTCGGTCGACTCGGCCTGGTTCGCGAATGCGCCTCGCTATCACAGTGGTGGCGTGGTCGGCCTGGCGCCCGATGAGTACCCCGCGATCCTGCAGAAGAACGAAGAGGTGCTGGCGAAGAGCGATCCCCGCAACGTGCTCAACGGGGGTGGGAAAGCCACAGGCGGCCCTGGTGGGGAAGGGATGCGGGTGGTGCTGGTCGATGATCGAGCGCGCGTGCCCGAAGCCATGGCTGGTGCGGAAGGTGGTCGGGTCGTGGTGCAGCACATCAAGAGCAACCTGCCGACCATCCGTGCGCTGCTGAAGGGGGCCTGAAGTGCCGGTCTCTGCGGTTTTTCAGTTCGCGGTTCCATCCCCTCATGCGTCCTCGTTTGTCGACGGGGAGGTGGCCCTGGCAGTTGCCAGTCCGATCGGGAATGCTGCGGGGAACACGACCTACTTCTTGAGCCGCTGGTTCGACTTCGAGGGTGGGGTCTACACGATCAAGTGCGTCGCTGACGATTCGGCCACGTGGATTGCTGCGGTTCAACAGGCCAGCGGGCGCATCCTGTTCTCGAACACGATCGCCGATGGTGTCGCCGAGTACACGGTCTACATTCCTCGTGGCCGGCAGCGCCTCGACATCATTCTCGTCAACACCTCATCCGGCGCCTCGAACTGCTGGGTGGCCTTCTCGCTGCGCTTGGCTGGCAAGCTGGTGTACGCCTCGACGGGAACCGGCTGGGTCTTCGATACCAGCGTCATCGCAGATGCCGACGTTCCCTCGACGACCGATCGCCGCCTGACGTTTCCGCTGTTCTCCGTGTTGCCGAACTGGAAAAACGGCATCACCGAGCGTCTGAGCTACAACACGGAGGTCTTCAGCAGCGAACAGGATGAAGAGCAGCGTCGGGGCATTCGCAGGAACGCTCGCCGAAGCATCGAGGCCGACTTCCTGAGACGCGGACTGAATCGTGCGCGCCTGGACTTCTTCTTCACGGGTGTCGGGAAGAAGGAGGTCTTGGTGCCCCTGTGGCACGAGCAGTACGTGCTGACGGGCACGCTCGGATCGACACTGGCATTTCCGGCCGAAACGCTCGCGTTGCGGGAGTTCCTGCCCGGCACACTTGCTGCGGTGATTGCCGATCCGGATACCTACGAGATCCTCACGATTCAGTCGGCGGCCGGCGACACGATCACCTTCTCGACTGCACCGTCCGGGTCTTGGCCCGCGGGATCTCGCATCTACCCGCTGCGCGTCGGTCGAATGATCGACTCGGTGCAATTCAGCAACTTCACCGACTCTGTGGCCGTGGCCGCGGTTCGCTTCAACCTCGAAGAGCCGCAGACCTGGCCTGATGCGTCTTGGGGCTACTGCGCTCCGCTGTTTCGCTTTCCAGTCGACCGCGCCCAGCCGATCGACTTCGAGTTCGATCGCTCGGTGTTCATGCTGGACAACGAGACCGGCGTGGTCGATGTCTTCGATCCAGGCGAGCGCACGCGAGTGACGATGAAGTGCGGGGTGACTCTCCGCGGTCGTTCCTCGGCGATTGCCTTCAGACAGTTCCTTCAGAAAGCCCGAGGTCGAGCGGTGCGCTTCTGGATGCCCGACCTGATGTCGGATGTCTTTCCAGCGGGAACGAGCATCGGAGGCACTTACTTCGATGCGGCGGATACGCAGTTTTCGGACCGAATGGTGGTTCCCCAGGATGCTCGACGCATGCTGGGCTTCTACTTCATCGACGGCAGGCCAGCCATCTACCGCAGCGTGACGAGTGTCGATCGCGTCGGCCAGTATGAGCGCTATACGCTCGATCGAGTCCTGCCCCCGATCACCGTGGCCGAGTTGTCTCGTGTCGGGTTCGTCATGCCGGTGCGGTTCGATCAAGACTCGTTCGAGCTACAGCATCTCGTGGACGACTCTGCCGTGGTCCGCACCTCGCTGGTCATGCGCAGCAGCGAACGAGACGATCTTCCCGAGATCGAATGCTTCACCACGTCGCGCCCGTATCCGGTCGATCACGTCGATTCTCTCGATGTGACGGCAGGCTTTTCGGGCGGGGAGTTGAGAGAGCTTCGCTACGACCCGGAGGGAATGAATGTGACCTACACGTTCACCTTTGGTGAACTGAGACTCCCTCTCGTCGACTACGACATGGCGGCTGAAGCACTGGACAGCACCGCGGCATTCGCGGCAGGCCAGTTGCGGCCCGGCCTCATCAGCTACGGGAACTACGCCCCCGAGGCTCTCGACTCGTCGGCTGCAATAATTGCCGGCACGTTCCGGGTCGGCCTCATCAGCTACGGGAACTACGTCCCCGAGGCTCTCGACTCTTCTGCTGCATTCACCGGAGGCACGCTCACATGAACAAGATTGCCGTCAAGTACCAGATGCAAGGTCGCTTCAAACTCGAAGCGACAAAGCGCGACGGCTCGAAGCGCGTGGTTGCCGATTGGTTCGACAACCTGATCCTGAATGCGGGCCTCGACCGAATCGGCACCAACCAGCCGATCAACGGGGCCATAGTCGGAACCGGAAACACGGCCCCGTCGAATACGCAGACCTCCCTAGTCGCGCAGATCGCCTACAGCAGCACTCTTCAGGGTTCGGTTTCCTACGGAGCGGACGGCACCGACAACTACGCTTGGATGCGGCGGACCTATCGCTTCGCGGAAGGCGTGGCCACTGGCAACCTCAGTGAGGTCGGTGTCGGCTGGTCTTCGGGGAACTGCTTCTCGCGTGCGCTCATTCTCGACGGAGGTGGATCTCCGACGACGATCACGATCCTCTCGGACGAGACCCTGGACGTGACCTATGAACTTCGGATCTATCCGAGTATCACGGATGTCACCGGATCGCTGACACTCAACGCCATCAGCTACAACTACACGCTGCGGCTGTCCAACCTCAACAGTAGTGACGCTGCGGCGTTCTTCGGGTTCGCGTCATCTGCGAGCGGCATGGGTAACACCGTGTCGGCAGTGAGTGGGTCGCTCGCTCGAACCGGAACCGGGTCGCTCGGCGACATCTATTCGTCCCCCGGTGGAAGCGGTTCTATCGGTCCCGGGACAGTGACTGCGCTTTCCTACACCTCATCGAGCTACAACCGCACCCTTCGCTATACGTGGGGCCTGGCCAATGGCTCTGCTTCCTTCTACATCTTCCGGTTCTGGACTGCCATGGGCTACTACAAGGCTCAGTTCACTCCCGAGATCCCGAAGACCAGCGCCAACATCCTCAGTCTCGATCTGACGATCACCTGGGCTCGGAGACCCTGAGATGGCGCTGCCCGGGAACGTCGCTTCCACGCTGGCGATCGGATCGGTGTTTCTCTCGCCAGACGATCGCCTCACGTCGCCCCTCGTCGACTACGAGCAAGGCGGCGTGGCACTCAACGATCCTTCGCTCGGACTGCAAGCTCGCAACTGGACGTGCTGGTGGAATGGCGACGACGGCTGGGTGTACGTTCAAGCGGAGGGCGGGTCGCCGATTCAGGTGATTCAAGACACGGCGATCACCGAGGTGGCCTTCTCGTTCGACCAGAACATGAATGTCGCCTTGGCCTACGTGACTGCCGGCGTGCTCAAGTTCCGCTGGTACGACTCGCTCATCAGCGGGTTCACCACAACGACCATCGGGTCCGCTCGAAGCCCGCGCGTATCGCTTGACGACAAGCGTCCGATGCACCTGTCCGAAAGCGACGTGATCCTGGCCTACATCAGCGGCGACTCGCTCTACTACCGGCAACAACGCGATCGGTACGAGACGGCCTACCTCCTGCGTGACGAGATCGAGCCGACCGTGCGTCTGCGGAACCTCGGAATGTCGCGCAATCTGCGGCTCCAGTTCGACCTGGCCTGACCATGGCATTCCAAGACCTCGAAGACTCACGTGAAGACGGCAGGCTGATCGTCCTGTACGAGTTCACCTTCGGATCAACGATCTGGCGATACGCCAACGCCGATCAGGACATCGTTGCCGCTGGTCAGACGTGGAAGGCTGCGGCCATCAGCGACGATGGGGTCAGGCAAAGCGGTGAGTCCGCGGCCGATGCGCTGCAGATCAACGCTCCGCAGTGGATCGGGCCTTCGCAAGTCTTCATGCGCGCGGCCCCGTCGCAGACGATCTCGGTTCGCATCAAGGAGAAGCACGAAGACAGTGCGGAGGTGGTCATTCGCTACTCGGGCGAGATCGCACAGGTGAACTACGGCAAGATGCCGAACTCGTGCCAGATCACGTGCGAGACGCTCTCGGCCACGCTCGCGCGTGAGGGGTTGCGACTCGGCTGGCAACGCGCATGTCCCTACGTGGTCTACGACTCACTGACGTGCAAGGTGAGCAAGGCGAGCTACGCGCACACCGCTCGCGTGGTCGCGATCAGCGGGTTCGTCATTCAGGTCAACTCGCTTGCGCCTGCCGCGGGTTACTTCGACAACGGCTTCATCGAATGGACGCACCCGATTCGCGGAGTCGAGTACATCCCGATCGAAGCCCATAACGGTGTGAACCTGTGGGCCTATGTCAGCCCTGGCGAACTCTACGTCGGCGCGCTGCTGACGATCTACCCGGGCTGCAGCAACACCCCCGAAGACTGCCAGTCGAAGTTCTCGAACTACGACAATTACGGTGGTGAGCCGCACATGCCGGGCAAGAGCCCGTTCGACGGCGACCCCGTGTTCTGAGGTGCTATGGAAATCATCGTCGCTCTGTTGCAGATCGCCGCTGCAGTCCTGATCCAAGCTGCGCTGGCCCCGAGACAAGCTCCACCGAAGCCTGCGGCATTCGATGAGTTCGACTTCCCGCAAGCCGACGAGGGTACGCCGATCCCCGTGACCTTCGGGGACTGCTGGACGGAGGACTGGACGGTGATCGGCGTTGGCAACTATCGCTCCAGCGCGATTGAACAGGACACGGGCAAAAAATGAGCGAGGTCATCGTCAAGGCCCACCACCTTCAGGGCAGGCCCCGTCTGTGCATTCGAGGTGCGCGCGAATGGTGCCGTCGCAACGGCATCGACTTCATGCAGTTCATGCGCTCCGGTGTGCCGGCCTCGCAGCTTGAGCAAACCGGCGATGCGCTTGCGATGATCGCAGTGGAACGCGCTCGGGAGGAAGCCGCGAAGAAGGAGAATTCCTGATGGCCGTCATCGGCTACCGCTACTTCTTCGATCTGCTGATGGGCATCGGCAAGTCGGCAGACGAACTCGTCGAGATCAAGGTCGGCGACAAGACCGCATGGCGCGGCTCCGTCACGACGAATTCGCAGATCACGATCGATCAGCCGAACCTCTTCGGTGGAGAGAAGCTGGAGGGTGGTGTCCAAGGCACGCTCGACGTGCTCTTCGGCGGACCTTCACAGGTCGCCCCTGCTGGTGCGGTCAGTACCTTCGGTTCCCCCCAGCCTGGCCGTCGCGGCAAGTTCACCGCGTTCTATTCGGGCCTGGTCTGCATGAACAACCCGTACCCGAAGAAGTGGTCGATGCGGCATCGGCGCATCACCTCCGATTGGGACGGGGCCGTCTGGTATCCCGAGAGGGCGACCATCAATCTCGTTCGGCCGACCAGCGAATCGGAGATCGGAGCAGGGGCAGCGTCGACCACCGAGACTCTGCAACTGAATGAGACATTCCCGCGCAAGTTCACCGGGGAGACGGCTGTGCTGCAGACGAACGGCACGGTGCTCTCTGTCGATATTGTCGAAGTGCTCCTGTTCAACGACAACGGTGCTGCACCTCTGACGCTCGGAACGCACTATTCGCTCAGTCCGGACAACAAGACGATTACCTTCCTTCTGGACAATCCAGACTGCCAGTACCTGTCGGTCTACTACACGGCAGAAGTCGAGATCAACGGCAGTGACATCAGCGGCATTGGCGACACGCTGATCAAGGCGATGAACCCTGCGCACGTGTTGTACGAGTTGATGACGAACCGCGTGTGGGGGCGCGGCCTTCCTCGGGCAACCCTGGACGATACGGCTTGGCGTGCCGCTGCCGATCGCCTTTCAGCAGAGGGCCACGGCTTCTGCCGCCGCTGGGCTCGACGCGACGAGATCAAGGTCTTCGCGCAGAGCGTGCTCGATCAGATCGGCGGCGTGATGTTCGAGGATCGCACCACGGGCCTGATCGTTCTTAAGCTGATTCGCGACGACTACACGATCGACGCGCTGCCGCTGTACGACATGAAGAGCGGCCTGCTGGAGATCGACGATGCGCCGGTCCCTGCCAGTCCGAGCATGATCAACGAACTCCGGGTCAAGTATCGCGATCCGGTGACGAATGAAGACCGCGTGGTGCGCCTGGCCAACCTGGCAGCGCGACAGTCGGCCGGTGGGTTCTCGAACGTGCAGGAGAAGGAGTATCCGGGTTGCCCGACCGCGGAACTGGCGAGCCGCCTGGCCAAGCGAGACATGCGAGCCGCTGCGCCAGGTCTTCGCCGCTACTCCCTGGTCTTCGATCGCCGCGGAAGCAAGCTGCAGCCCGGAGGCGTTGTTCGCATTCAGGATCTCCCGCGCAACATTCCCGATCAGGTGCTCCGCATCGCCACGATCGACTATGGCACCGCGACGGACGGCAAGGTGAAGGTGACGGCCGTTACCGACGTGTTTGCGACGCCTCGCAAGGGCTTCACCGTCATTGGCCCGCCGTCTTGGACCCCGCCGAACACGCGCCCGTGCGTTGGCCGGCATCACGTGTTCGAGCTTCCCTACCGTTCGCTCTATCGGTCACTCAGTGCTGCAGACTTCAACTTCATCGAGCCCGATGCTGCCTATCTCGGGGTCGTGATCGAGCGCGGCACTTCACTCAACGTCACGACCGACCTCGCGGTTCGAGCAGGCGCTGTCGAGACCGAGGACTGGCCGGCGGACGACGGCTACTACTGCGGCTACGTGCCACCTCCCTGACTATGGCCAATAGCGACTATACCGCGCGAAACCTGACGCTGCCGCTCTGCCCGGTGGCTGTCGTGCCGCTTGCGATCACCCCGCTGGCCACGACGATCGTGATCAACGGCTACACCTCACCTGTTCCCGATCCGGTTCGCTTGGGCTCGGCCGCATTCATCTGCGACGAGAACGGCACCGAAGAGATGGTGCGGATCGACGCATGGGCGGGAAACACGCTGACCATTGCGCGAGGGTGCGGCGACACCATCCCGAGTGCGCATGCGGCTAATGCCGTCATCTGGTTCTTCGACGACTTCATCGCCAGCGATCGGCGGGAGTACGCAGGCAACGAGACGATCGGGGTGAAGCCGCTTCCGCGCACCACGTCGGGCGGGCCGGTTCCGATCGAGGCGAGCCCGCCGAACGAGATCGCCTTCAACTTTCGTTTCAATCGGCCTTATGCGCCGGGCAAGATGGAGGTCAATGGTTCTCCGTGGTTCACGGTCGTGACCATGGACGAGGACACCATCGAAGAACTCGTGCTCACCTGGAGCCATCGCAATCGCGTCACACAGGCCGATCTGCTGGTCGACTACTTGGCCGCCAGTGTGACCCCTGATGTTGGCACCAGCTACACCATTCGCGTCTACGATGACGCCGACATCCTGCGAGCAACGTACAGCGGGATCACCGCGGAGACGTGGAGCTACTCGAAGAATCAAGCCACGATCGATTCGACCCTGGCGACCGGACTCATCGAGTCGGGATACCTCATCGTCTCTGCAGTGCGCGACGGCCTCGATTCGTGGCAGTCCTATCGCATCGATTTCAACTACCGTTCGTCGCTGACTGCTGGTCGCACACAGTCGCTGTCGTGGAACGTCCTTTGACGATCCCCTAAAATCCACAAACAGCACCGCGCAACACAAGGAGTCCCGGCTTGAGTGCATTCGAGGAAGCATTCGCTGCCACCATGCGGCGCGAGGGTGGATTCAAACTCCACGAGGTCGAGGGCGACAACGGTGGTCAGACCTACGCCGGCATCGCGCGCAACTTCAATCGCGATTGGCCCGGCTGGTCGTACATCGATCGCGGTGAGATCCCGCCGACCGAACTCGTGCGGGAGTTCTATCGGAAGTGCTACTGGAATGCGATCCGCGGTGACGAACTGCATCCGGAGATCGCAGCCGACATCTTCGACTTTGCGGTAAACACCTCGGCTCCCCGCCGCCCGGTGGTTGCGGTCAAGCTCGCGCAGATCGTGGTCGACGCGCAACCCGATGGTGTGATCGGCCCGAAGACGATCACTGCTCTGAATGCGATGGGGCCGAAGAACTTCAAGGTTCTCTACTTCATCGCCAAGGTGAAGCGCTACGCGGAGATCACCAATCGCAATCGCAGTCAGAGCAAGTTCCTGCTCGGCTGGATCAATCGTTCGCTGGGAGCGCTGGAATGACGACACCGTGGGGCGGGATCATCGGTGCAGTGGGCAATGTCATCGACGATCTGGTGACGACCGATGAAGAGCGAGTGAAGCTCGAACTGGAGAACCGCCGACTCGATGCCGGTCTCCAGCAAGGTCAGATCGACACGAACAAGATCGAGGCTGCACACCCGTCGAGATTCGTGGCGGGCTGGCGCCCGATGGCAGGCTGGGTTGCCGCGGTGAGTCTCGGGATGGTCTACATCCCGAAGGCGATCGTGATGACCGGGATCTGGACCTACCAGGCGATCGTGATCATCAGCCAATGGAACGGCATCACTGCCCCGCCTGCCATTCCTGATTTCCCAGATCTCGGTGTCACCGATCTGATTGGCTTGCTGCTGGCATTGCTCGGCCTTGCCGGTGTCCGCAGCTACGACAAGACCAAGGAAGTCGACACCAAACGTGTCGGGAAGTAGAGAACGACCATGGCCATCATCGATCTCCGTCGCGGCGACGCGCTCTCGCTTCGAGTCACGCTCTCGGACACCGACAACCCGTCGCGCGACTGGAGCGCATGGGAAGTGGAAGCGGACATTTCGTTCTCGAACTGCCCGCCGATCGAACTCACAACCACGTGGCTCGATCATCCCGGCGGCGTTGCCAAGGTCAAGATCACCGCGGAAGAGTCCGCTGACCTCCAGCACCTCGGAGACTACAAGCTCCGTGTGCGTCTGACCGATCCCGATGGAGACCCGATCTCCACCAAGCCCGAGACCGTGCGGGTCGCCGACTAAGCCCGCTCGCTACAATTCCCACCACGCTTCAAGGAGCACGACATGCCCATCGCAGCCAGCGACATCAAGTTCCGCCTTTCCGGTGGCGCCTCCAACTCGGACCAGAACGCTTCGCTCGGTGGCGTCAAGTCCTCGAACGAGGTCAGTGCGGCGCTCTTCGACGTGGTGGGCTCGGCCGAAGCCGTTGCCGGCGACGTGGAGTACCGCTGCTTCTACGTCCACAACGCGCACGCGACGCTCACGATGCTCAACGCGGTGCTGTGGATTCTGACGAACACCCCGAGCCCCGGGACCACGGTCGACGTGGGCTTGGGCACCAGCGCGATCAACGGCACCGAACAGACGGTGGCCAACGAGGGCACGGCACCGAGCGGCGTCACCTTCGCGGCAGCAGCGAACGAAGGCGCGGCCATCGCGCTCGGCGACATCCCCGCGGGTCAGCACCGTGCGGTGTGGATTCGTCGCACGGTGACGGCTGGTGCCGCTGCCTACACGGCCGATGGTGCCGCCCTGCGCGCCAAGTGCGACACGCTGGCTTGATCGGCATCGAG
>JACCDR011765594.1_pt1 | contig 16180 bp, 17 predicted proteins | sample 7446431 | NCBI WGS metagenome assembly JACCDR01 (sample SAMN15323443, study PRJNA562643) | freshwater metagenome | isolation source: river surface water | place: USA:Blue River Watershed | collected 2017-08-17 | reverse complement strand
TTGATATCCCAAGTGAATACCAGGGAGCGGTCATTGAGCGTCTCGGTACTCGTGGTTTTGTGATGACGAATATGATTGTGCACGAAAACCAGGTGCGCATCATGCTCGAAGGTCCAACTCGTGGTCTCCTCGGGTACAAGAACCAGTTTGTGGTAGACACCAAAGGTGACGGTATTCTTGCCTCACGCGTGCTTGGCTTCCGTCCATACGCAGGTGAAATCAAGAAGCGTCAGGTTGGTTCGATGATTTCGATGGTGCAGGGCAAGGCACTTGGCTTCGCACTCTTTGGTCTCCAAGACCGTGGCCAGCTCTACATTGGTCCGGGCACTGAGGTGTACGAGGGTATGGTTATCGGTAACACGAGTAAGGGCGAGGAAATGACCGTAAACCCAACCAAGGGTAAGCAGCTCACGAACATGCGTGCCTCTGGTAGCGATGATGCGATTGTCCTTGTGAATCCAAAGGTGGTGACTATCGAGACTGGTCTTGAGATTATGGCTGACGATGAATATCTCGAGATTACTCCACAGAATGTCCGGTTGCGTAAGGCGAAGTTGAAGGAAAGTGACCGCAAGCGCGCGTAATCAGACTGAACATGCTAAAAGGCTGGGCGTATGCTCGGCCTTTTACGTATATTCTGCGCTCGGTGTATACTGATACCTATGAAATGGATATATCGAGGAGTCTTAGTACTGGTCGTGTTTGCGTCTGGTGCGTTTGCATACGAGGCCTTTGCACCAGCTTCTCCAAACGGTGTTCAAGAGTCGATAGAAACATTTATTGAGGAAGTCGCAACCAGTGATACCCTCCCAGAGACCAGGATACTTGTGACTGTATATGACGGTGTATCGGTCGCAGATACGACGTCTACACTCGATCTCTCTAATCGCGGACTCACCGGGTCGCTGAAGGCGGAGATTCGCCAATTGACGAAACTCAAGACACTCAATCTGAGTAATAACCAATTCACGGGTCTCCCGGCTGAGGTGGGGCAGCTTCGTGAGCTTGAGGTCCTTAATCTCAGTGGCAATCCACTGACAGGCCTGCCGCATGAGCTCGGTAACTTGAGTAGCCTCAAGGTGCTTGATATCCGTGGCACCACATACAGCAAAGCTGATCTCGAAATCATCCGTCAGAAGCTGCCACCCACAACTCAAATCTTAAAAGATTAATTGCTCGAACTTTGCTATACTAGTACTTATATGAAGCACATACTTCTCGCACTCATTGCACTTGCTCTTGTGGGATTGATTGTTTACTACTTTGCACATCGGGCTGATGCGCCAAGTGAGGCGGAGTTAGCTATAACAGATGAAGCGGCTATGACAACAACCAAAAAACCAACTTTGAGCCCTATTGAACACGCGAGTTTCGTACTCACCTGGGGTGATACCGTGATCTATAACGACCCTGTGGGAGAGGCGGAAGATTATCTTGCGTATGGTAAGCCTGGTCTCATTGTACTGACTCACAGTCATCCAGATCACCTTGATACTGCGCTTCTTGAGATTGTGGCGGGTGACGCCCCAATTGTGGCGCCTGAGGAGGTGTTTGAGAAGCTCCCTGAATCGCTCCGTGATCAGACGACTGTTATGACTAATGATGAGACCAAGACAGTGGCTGGTATCACGCTGACTGCCGTACCGATGTATAACACGACACCAGAGAAATCTAACTTCCATATGAAGGGTGTCGGGAATGGGTACGTGATGGAGCGTGATGGTTTCCGTATCTATAATGCGAGTGATACGGAGAATACGGAGGAGTTCCGTGCTCAGACTGATATCGATATTGCGCTCGTGCCGATGAATGAGCCGTTTACCATGTCGGTGACCGATGCGGTAGCGGGTGTCGTGGCAATGGCACCAAAACAAGTCTACCCATATCACTATCGAGGCCGAGATGGAATGAGTGATGTGGAGGCATTTAAGAATCAGGTTGAGGCAGCCAATCCTGAGATTAATGTCATTCTCGCTAATTGGTACCCAAATACTGAGGCAACGGGTGAATAACCATGTACTTACGCAAAAGCCCCTACTTCCTTGCAGGAAGTAGGGGCTTTTGGTAGGCTTTTAGTCCGCAGTAGCAAAAGGGGGATACAAATGAGTCGAAAAGACAAGTCAAAGAAGGGTCAGTCATTCTCGAAAGACAGATTGCGTGCGGTGTGTGAAGACATACACCGTAAGCGGTCTGTTGCAGCGATGCGTGAGAAGTCCACGTCTCTGGCACTCGAGCAGGGAATCACCGTATGTTGTGCCGTGGCACAGCTTCCAGTGAGTGAGCCAGCTCGTCGACTGGCTGAGCCTCAGACCAAGAAATTGTGGTGGGAGAATCTCCCGCACTACAAGAAACGCTCTGCTACTGCTGGCAATCAACCGTGATTGCCCGGGGCCGCTTCCCAAGGAGCGGCCCTTTTCATATATTTTTGTTGCGCTCTAGGTCTGTAGTTGTTAGCATGGAGAAAGAACAGCAGGGAGGTATTAATAATGCTACGCGATATCATCGAGAGCCTTATCGGTATTGATCAGGCGACGTGTGCCGTCACCGTCTGGCGCTATGGGAGTGAGCTTGTGTATCAAAGTGATGCCGTTCTCACCTTCCATGAGGCGCTTCAGATTGGTGTTGATGCCAGGTATAGTGAGCCGGGTATCGTCTACTACATCAACTGCATTGTTGGAGTGTTGGTGTAAAATGTCCCTTCGGGGACATTTATGTACCCCAAACCTATTGTGACGACGAGGAAATTCTAGTATTCTGTTTATAATAATTAAATATGAAAAAAATCTCCTCGTCGTTACTTAGTCTTGGTGTGCTTATGGCAATACTTGTTGGCTATAACTTTATGTCAGCGCAGGTATGGACTGCGCCAACATCCACTCCGCCAAATGCAAATGTCTTACCGCCAATTAATACCGGTGGTCAAATGCAAGCAAAATCTGGTAACTTTATGGCAAATATAGTTGCTGCAGCTACTTCAACATGGTCTCCGAATTACTGTGACGAGTTAGGGCAAAATTGTTTTGATCCTGAGTTGTTGGTCGCACCTCGTAATTGTCCGGCTGGACAGTTTATGACAGGGTACACATCTACCGGTTCGATTGCTTGTGCTGCAGCCGCATCAAGTTCTGTGCCAGTAACGTGTCAGACTGAAGCGACATCGGTCGTAAGTTGTTGTTACGGCTCATGCTCACCATCATGTCCGGCTGGATGGACAGCGAGCGGACCTTCGTATCGTGGCGGTCGCTGTTCAGCAAATAATGATTATTGGTATACTCCATGTATACGTACTGTGTGTAGCTAACTAAAAACCTCGCGCATGCGAGGTTTTTAGTTATTCACGAATACCAAGTAATGACAGAAAAGTCGTGAGTTCTTCCCCGTTAATCTTCCGGTACTGATTGGCTTTTAAGGCACCAATCTCGATGTTGACGATACGGACTCGCTTCAAGCTCTCGACTTGATACCCAAGCGCTGCGCACATGCGACGGATCTGATGCTTTTTGCCCTCGGTAATGATGAGGTTAAACCTCTTCTGATTCTTTTTTGAGGGAATGACGACAGCTGGCTTCGTGCGGTAGCCTTCAATGTCGACACCGAGCTCCATAAGCTTACAAAACGCTGGGGTGACATTCTTATCGACCGTGACACTGTATTCCTTCTCGTGAAGTGATTCTGGGTCGAGGAGGGGGCCGGTAATTCGTCCGTCGTTTGTGAGGATGATGAGTCCCTCTGAGTCCTTATCGAGGCGTCCGACCGGGGTGACGTCGGTAATACCATAGTCTTTCTTGAGTTTGGTGACTATGTCCGTCTCATTGGCGGCAGGCGAGTGGGTAATCACCCCGCGGCCCTTATAGTAGGCAAGGTACTGCTTCTTTTTGGTGGTACCGGCAAGGGTGACTGTGTCGGTCGGAAGGACACGGTCGCCGATACGGGCGAGCTTGCCGTTTTTAAGGACTTTACCTTCACTGATAAGAGTGTCTACTTCACGGCGTGAGGCAAGACCTTGGTCAGCGATGTATTTATTGATACGGACACCGGGGAGGGTGGTCTTTGGAGTAGTGACCACTTTTGGAGTGGTCACGTGAGTCGGACGAGTCACCTTTCCTGAACGAACCCGGGCTTGTGGCGCAGGTTTACGAGCGGGCGAGTGGCTTCGGGCTTGAGGCTTTTTCATGTAGCAAATTATATCACAAAAATTGATATTTACAATAGCATCGACAGCGAGAAGTAAATCACCGGCAGTGAGCCGGTGATGGTGGGTATTATTCGTCGTCGGTATTGAGTGGTGCGGTTCCAGTGGCACTCACGCTGTATGGTGCGAGCTCGTGTTTGGCGAGACTAGATTTTGTACTACCGATAGTAAATGGCAGTGTTTCGACATTGAGCGTGTTAGCGCGAGAGCTTGTTGCACTCTTAGCGTGGAGGACAGCGAGGGTAAAACTCGTACTGGTACCGACAGCGGTTGTGTAGCGACCATCTTCTTTGGCGGCCTTAGTCCAAATCATAGCGGCACTGACACCGTCTTTAACAGTAAGCCCTTCAGGAGTCTTGAGCGTGTACTCAAGATCAGTCTCATCGGCGGTTTCACCGCGACTAGCTACTGAGGGTAACATAAATGTCTGAGACTTATGGCCAAAGGCGTAGGAGATTAGGTAGAGCGTATAGGTATCATTAATACGGACCGCTTGCTTGTTGGTGACGGTGTAGGCAAATGAGACAGTTGGGACACCTAAACTAAAAATGAGGGCTATAGTTACAATAAAAGTGAATTTCTTCAGCATGTACGATGAGATGATATAAACCAATAACTTTTTAAGTGTACACTACAATCTTAATATTAGTCACCTGTGGATGAATGAACATGATTGACTTTTGACACCATTTATTGCTTATTTTGCATTTCTTTCTTAAAAGGTGTACTATGACGGAACTAAGGGGCCTCTTGCTGCTTGGTAGGTTAGAATTTATTCCGTAATTCTTTATAAGAACTTACATTACTTATTTTATGTTTGCTTTCAGTACGTCACATATTAGTGTGCGATTCGTTGCTTTCATCACCGTATTGTCTTTGATAGTGAGCGCTTTTCCAGCGGCTTTTTTTGTGGCATCTGCAGAAGAAGTTGTGCCTGGAACGCCAGCTGAAGCGCCGGTGGTTGACCTAGCACCAATTCTTGAAGAGGTGGTTGAGGAAGTATCGGTACCTCCGGTTGAAGAGCCGGCTCCAGTGGTTGAAAAGGTATCAACTGAGGAGATGGCTTCTAGTGCTGAGATGGTTGCACCCACCGTGTTTCGAACAGCCCGTGCTGTCCCAAACCCATTTGTCGGCTGTGTCTCTCAAGATAACTTGATTCAAAACGGTGGTTTTGAGTCTCCATCATTAGCCGAAAATGCATTTGGTTGGGATGTATTTCCAACCGGTGCCACTGGCCTCGCTTGGTTCATTTCATGGCTAACTGGTAATGTTAGTGCTCCAAATCCAGCCTTGTTAGAGGTTCAGCATAGTGGTATCGCACATAGTGCATACGAGGGTATGCAATATGCAGAACTCGATTCAAATTGGAACGCTGCCCCTGGTGGTCCATACAATGGTGAAGACGCTCGGGTACGCATTGCTCAGTCAATTCCTACTATTCCAGGTGCTACTTACCGAATCGCTTACGCTTTTTCAGCATTACCAGGAACTAATGCAAGTAACAATAAGCTACAAGTAATTGTGAATGGAGACGTCGTAGATTCTCACACCGCAGACGGGACTGGTGCAGAGGATACTAACTGGTCAACATACACCCGGGAATTTGTAGCGGTTGGAACAACCTCAGTAATTGCTTTTGAAGATGCTGGCGTCTCTGACACATTTGGTACTCTCATTGATGGTGTTGGCGCAGTACTCTGTGCCGAGCCTGAAGTACCGGCTCCAACTTGCGCGCCATTGCAGAACCTTCTCGTGAATGGTTCATTTGAAGAACCAATCGTAGAAGACTCATCTTTATGGGATAAGTTTGCGAGTGTATCTGGTTGGACTATCGCGAAGGTGTCAGATGGTCTTGGTACGACGCTTGAGCTACATCGTGGCTGGAGTAGTAACGTGGCTGCAGACGGGGCACAATACGCTGAGTTGGATGGTGACCATTCGACAAAGATTGCGCAATCGGTCACGACCACTCCTGGTGCTGAATATAAGCTTGTCTGGGCATTTGCACCACGTCAAAATACTGGCGCAAATGAAAATAAACTATCTATTAAGGTAAATGGTGCCGAGGTGGCGACCAATGGTCCTGCGACCCAGTCTGGCGCAGTGGCGGCTGATGATTGGACAAAGACCGCGGTAAACTTTGTTGCTGCTGGCACATCGACAGTGATTGAATTTGCTGATGCGGGCAATAGCGATAGTTACGGTACTTTCCTCGATAACGCGCAGCTCTGCTTGGTAAAAGAAGCGCCAGCCCCGAGTTGTTCTCTGACGATTGTGAGCGATACATACACTTTGGTAGAAGATAGTAATACCCTTGCTGTAGCAACGTACGACGATAATCGTGCTTGGACAGCAAGTATTCCTGGCGCTACTTGGATCTGGGATGCTGCACAGGTCGCTAATCCACTCGTCGATACCACTCGCACTTTCGTTGAGACTTTTACGATTACCAATCCAACTAATGCCAGTCTCATGATTGCTGCTGATAACGGCTACCAGGTGTATCTCAATGGCACCTTGGTTGCTGATGCTGTCGCTGTAGAGAATAACTTCCAGCTTGGTACTCAAGACACGATCCCACTCATGCTTAAGAGTGGCGCCAATGAGCTCAAGATTGTGGTAAAGAACTTTGCGCAAGCAGGTAGTACCTACGCGAGTAATCCAGCCGGACTCCTCTTCAAGCTTACGGCTGAGGGGACATCACAGTGTGACCGAACTACAGAGGTAACACCTGATACCTATATTATCGACGGCTATAAGTTTAATGACCTTAATGCCGATGGTTCATGGGATGATGAAGAGCCTACCATTGCTGGCTGGGTAATCGAGTTACGGTCTGGAGAGGTAGTTGTTGCTACCACCACTACAAACGAATATGGTTACTACTCATTTGAAGTTGAGGCAGGTGACTACCAGGTAACTGAAGTACAGCAAGAAGGTTGGGAGCAGACTGCGACTCTTGGTGAAGCTGATGGTTCTATCTGTTACTTCAGTTTTGGCGAAGAGTCATTCTTTGAAGAGTTAGTTAAAGATTTCTACGAAAATCCGTATGATGGTCAGTGTGTCTTTGGTAATCATGAAGATGAAAGTAATGAACGCACATACGTCATTTCAGGATACAAGTGGAATGATACAGACGGAGACGGTTTTTGGGATGAGAACGAAGTTGCTCTCTCTGGTTGGACTGTTCGCGCAACCCAAGGAGAGGTGGTAAAGACAGATGTAACCGACGAAAATGGTCAGTACGTCATCGAGGTAACTGCTGGTAACTGGGTAATCTCAGAAGTACAGCAATCAGGCTGGACTCAGACTGGTCTTCGCCAAAACGGTGAGACTCTGTTAGAGGGTGCCAACTGTATGCTCAATGTTGGCTTGATCTATGAGTCATTCTACGAGTCATATGGTGATGAGCGAGACTTTGCTCGCATTATGAAGAAGCCTCTGTACACCTGTGACTTTGGTAATCAGCAGCAACCAACAGTGGTAACTACTGATAACAATTCTCCGCGTACCGGCACTCGTGTTGGCAGTAGTCGACGTCCTGTTGGTCAGGTGCTTGGTGCTACAACTCAGTGTGGACTGTGGCTCGAAGAATACATGCAACAAGCAGCTACGAATACCCCATATCAGGTAATGAAGCTTCAGGTCTTCTTGACTCTCCAGGGCTTCAATACACCAATTACAATGGTCTTTGATGCAACCACTACTGCGAATGTTAAGAAGTTCCAGCAGAAGTATGCAACAGAAATCATTAATCCTTGGTTTGAGCGGGGGATCGTGCCACATAATCGTCCAACTGGTTTCGTTTATAAGACTACCCGATGGAAGATTAATGACATAATGTGTCCGGGCTTAGAGCCATATCCGAGTTTTGATGGAGAAAACCTTTCATCAAATGTCGTGATTCGCTAGCTAAGCATTCTTACCGATACAACAAAGACTCGCGAAGGCGAGTCTTTGTTGTATCGGTAAAATCATTGACAATATTCATTATATATGACAAAGTTGTCCAACTATGAAAAAGTGGCCAACAATATTCATTTATACGCTCATACTCATTGTAGCGGTAGTGATGACTGTGTGTGTGATATGGTGGCTCGAAAATAAAACCTATGAAGTTGTCGCAGTCTTTATTGGTTTGATTATCGTCTCAAACTGCCTAGCAAAGCTTTACGCAAAGATATTTCTACACTGAGTATGAAAAAAGGTTTACTCGCAAAAATTACAGTTTATGGTTTTTGTTACCTCGTGCTTGTGGCAATTGTAGCTTCAATATTTTTGGTGACCCCGACCGAATCTGAAAGTTATGCCTGGTTGCGTTTAGTGATTATCATCTTTGCGTCATTATTGCTCACAAAATACTTTATCTACATGGTCCTTAGTCCGTGGAATGAAATTCGCCTGCGCTATCGCCAGCAACGTTTTGCGAGTGCAGATTATAGACCAACAGTGAGTATTATTGTGCCAGCATGGAATGAACAAGAAGGAATTATTACTACCGTAGAAGGATTACTCCAGAGTGAATATCAACGAGTTGAAATCCTCGTAGTTGATAATGCCTCAACTGATAATACGGGAGTTAATGTGAGAAACTTGATTCGAGAACATAAAAAGCAACAACGACTGCTGGGTATCAATGAGGGTATTACTGTTCGATACATATATGAAGGGACGCAGGGTAAGGGGCATGCACTCAATACTGGCTTACGCGAAGCTAAGGGTGATATCATTATGTCAATTGATGCAGACTGCTATGTACCTCCAGCCACAATAAAGAATTTTGTCGCCTATTTTGCTGATCCTGATGTAATGGCTGCTGTTGGAAATGTACGCATTGGCAATACTGACACCGTATTGGGGGTGGTACAGTATCTTGAATTTTTGTTTTCATTTTACTTCAAAAAGGCAGAATCACTCGTCAACACTGTCTATATCATTGGTGGTGCGGCTGGTGCTTTTCGTCGTGAGGTTTTTGATCAGCTCGGGCCATACAATACCAGCAATATTACTGAGGATATTGAATTGTCGGTACGAATACAAGCAGCAGGTATGCGTATCGCCTATGCCCCAGACGCACTCGTGTTCACTGAGGGGGCAGTTTCGTTAACTGGACTTATGAAGCAGCGATTACGCTGGAAACGAGGCAGGTTTGAAACATTTCGTGACCATCGATATCTCTTTTTTAGCCGCGATAAGAAGCATAATCCTATTTTGTCATGGATTATCTTCCCTCTGGCAATTTTTGGGGAGCTACAATTGTCGCTTGAAATCTTATTCCTCACATTTTTGTATGTATTTTCTTATATCACAGGTGATTTTACGTCGTTTATATCGGGGATCGTCGTAGTAGGCTCGATGTTCTTAGTGCAGGTAATGTTTGATGAACACCGAGATAAGCTCTGGTCTTTCCTCTTGATTGCACCAATTGGATGGCTACTATTTTACATTTCTACGCTCGTGGAGACCCAGGCGTTGTTTAAAGCGCTTTGGGGTTACATCCGTAAACAAGAGCTCAAATGGCAAAAATGGGAACGTCAAGGCGTGTTTGTAAAAGAGCATTAAGATGTAACGTAATCGGTGAGGTATACTAGTTCGTATCGTAAACTATGAAATATTCTTATCTTGGAGGAATTTGTGTGGTGGTTGTATTCGTGATGGGAGGAATAGCTACTTATACTATAAATATGAAAACTCCAGTAGCAACTGAAGAGACTCAACAAACACCTGGTCTTGAAAATATGAAACCTGCAACTGATACCATTTCTGGTGAGGAAATGGTGGCAGGTCCAAAGCGAAAAAACCGAGCTCAAGTCGCTACGGCAACATCTTCACCTGTGACAGCAACAACGACGCCAGTCAGTCTGCCTATCGCTCCGGTTAGTCGATATACTGGAAAAACCATGGCCTGGATATATCCAGGTAAGCCTGCTTGTAGTGCCACAACTGAAATCGCTGATGGTCGGAATATTCATACACTAAAAGCTGAATACTTTACAATCAACGGTGGTAGTTTGAAACGTATTGATGCCACAACATATTGTAACGGCTACTCAGCTGCTCATGTAGCCTTGCTGAAGCAACACTCTACAGAGCAATACGTGACAATATCTTCTGCAAGTGCTGTCGATATGGCGAATTTCTTAGCAACTGCGGAGCAACGTCAGAAGGCGGTCGCGGAGTTAGTGGCCTTTGTAGATGCGAATGGACTTACAGGTATTGAACTTGATTTTGAAGATTTTGGCGGATGGAATGCTTCGTCCTATGCCAACTATAAGTTGTTTGTGACAGAACTTGGTACAGCTTTACGAAGCAAAAGTAAAAAGCTTATGATTGATGGGCCGGCTGTTTCAAATCAAACCGAAGAAAACTGGTATGTTTGGCGATATGCTGATTTCGTGAGTCTCCCCGTTGATTATATGGTAGTCATGACCTACGATTATCAATTTGATCATGGAGCAGGCGAGCCTGTTTCGCCACTAGATTGGATGAAAAAATCCCTCGAGTTTGTGAGTCAGCGTTTTCCCAAAGAGCGTTTAGTCGCTGGTATTTCATCGTATGGTTATATGGGAACAGTCGGTTCATACCGTCCTACCATATTAACAGCTGAACAGCTACGTCAGAAACCAGGATTTGCGTCCGCTACGCGAGATGCGCGTTCAGCTGAATTGACGTGGAGAGATGGTACAACGGTCTATTTTTATTCTGACCGTGATAGTATCAATGCTAAAGCTGCAGTGGCTAAAGAATTAGGAATTCCGGCTATATCGGTGTGGCACTTGGGTGGTAATCACTGGTTTTAAGACGAAAATCGCGCGGTCTAAGTGGACCGCGCGATGTATTTCTGTGATTAACTCACTCATCTTTCTGGGGAGGTGCCTGATCTTCGAATGAGCCAGGTGCTCGGCCACGAAAATCCGCAGCGAAGTCAGGTATCTGTCGAGTGTACTGCGTCGACGGATGTGGTAGCATCACCTCATCAAAGGACTCAGATTCCGAACCAAATCCCCATGGAGTGGAACTTACTGTCATTGGTACAATCCTCTCTGTTTTTTCTTTTAGGCTACCATAATAGTACAAGTGGCAAATTCGTCAATAACACTACTTTCTGAGACGAATCTGTTATACTAGACTGATGAAGAAGCGTCTCGTCAAAAGCTTTATTCCTCACCAGCATAATGATTACAGGCCCGATTTATTGCAACGTAGTGCAATAGTGCTGATGTTAGGGATGATTGTCATCTCGTTTACAGTCAGTAACGTCTATGCATTATTGTGGCAACAGTCAACTTGGCTTGTGGGAGCGGTTTTGCCTGCGGTAGTTATCAGTGAGACGAATAAAGAGCGTGGTGACGCTGATTTACCAGCTTTGGTGCGCAACCCTGTTCTTGATGAAGCGGCTCGACTCAAGGCTGAGCATATGGCGAAGAATAGTTATTTTGCTCACTACAGTCCTGATGGAGTGTCGCCGTGGCACTGGTTTAATCAGGTCTCATACCGTTATGTGCATGCTGGTGAGAATTTGGCGGTGCATTTTACTGACTCAGATGAGGTGGTCGAAGCCTGGATGAAGTCACCAACTCACCGAGCGAATATTGTGAACACGAGCTATCGTGAGATAGGTGTCGGTACTGCGAAAGGGAAATTTGATGGCTATGATACGGTCTTTGTGGTGCAGCTGTTTGGCACCCCAGCAGCGACATCGAGTGTGGTTGCAGATGCGGGTATCCCTGTCTTCCCACAATCTAAAGACAGTCTGGCGCTCGAGGCTCCGGTTACAGAAATTGAACCAGAAGTAGCCGGTATCGAATCTGATGATAGTGATGTGGTTGAGTCTCAGTCAGTTGTTTCTGCGCCAACTGAGTTGGTACCAGTTCCAATCGAAAGTGAATCTTACAGGGAAACTGTCGTTAGTTCAACGACTTTGCCTGATACTACGGTCGTCCTTTATACCGATACCATGACGACCAGTACTGATGCAGCACCAAGTGAGGTTGTGGCTACAATCGCGCCAGTACATTCATTGTGGACCGGGATTGTGACGAGTCCGTCGCGATTGCTCCAGCTTATCTATCTCGCACTTGGTGGTCTGGTAGCTATTGCGCTCGTTGCCTCATTGGTTATTGAGTGGCGACGACATCGGGTGCGACAGGTGGTGTATGGTGTCGGACTCCTTGGTGTCATGTCGCTCCTCTTCTTTATTCACACACTGGTGACTGGTGGCGTGCTCATTGTTTAAATTTTATGACTCCGATTGAGATTATTTCAGTGTGTCGGGTTGATCGAGCTGATAACGAGGGACAGGCTCTGTATGCGTCTTCACCAGCTGCTGGTTTTCCGGCTCCGGGAGATGATGCTGTTGAGGCTCGTCTCAATATTCATGACCTCCTCGTAAAGCATCCTGAGAGTACCTTTTTTGTACGAGTGGAGGGTGATTCGATGGAAGGGGCTGGTATCTTCTCAGGTGATGTTCTGGTCGTTGATCGGAGTGTCGAGCCGACTCGTAGGGCCATTGTCGTAGCAGCTGTCCAAGGAGGTCTCGTCGTAAAGCGTCTTCGTGTCGATCATGATGGAATGTTTCTGATTTCTGAACAAGAGGGGTATGCACCAATCGCGGTCCGGGAGCAAGATGATTGTTATGTGTGGGGTGTGGTAGTCGGGAGCGTGCGGCAATTTTAAGACAAAGACAGCCCGAAATACATAGTATTCCGGGCTAATGCTGTCTTCTGACCTCGCGCATACGCGGGGTCAGTGTGGTCTGTACGACGGAGCTTCAGTGGCCGCCTTGACGATGCGATAAGCGTCGTCAAAGGTGAGGTACGGTAGGTCGCCGTATTTCTGCACGTATTCTGCACGGAGGCGCATGAGCGCGAACGTCCGCTGATAAAGAACAAAAGGAGGTAAATGATGTAGTTGAGACGATTCATGAGTCTCGTCTCTTTTTGACTCAGTTTGAAGAACAGGTGGTGTTGTCATTATTCCGCCCTCTGGTTGCTCTTCTCTATTACTCGCGGTACAGTGAGAAAGTTACGTAAGATACTCAATAACAACACGTCACAGGTACATATGAGAACACATTTACAACAATCACAGTATGTAGCGACTGCGCTATTGGTCGCCGTCCTTGTTACCGCGTTTCCAATGCCTGCAGCAGCGGCATATGAAGGGGAAGTTGGTGGCTGGATACCGTGGTGGAGCGACACTGCTGGTATTAAAAGTGCGACCAAAAATATTAAAAAGCTGGACACTATTTACCCGTTTGTCTACGAAGTCGACGCGGCAGGGAGTATCATCGATAAAGCCAACCTTTCCGAGCGACAATGGCAACGGTTCTTTACCACTGCCCGTCGGAATAATGTCGAAATCATCCCGACTGTTGCCTGGTTTGATGGTGATCAGATTCATCCGATATTGAGTAATAAAAAGCTCCGCGATGAGCAGATTGCCTCAATTGTACGAATTGTAGAGCGAGGGAAGTTTGATGGGATTAACATCGACTATGAAGATAAGAATCCAGAGACAATCGACCATTTCTCAACCTTCCTTAAGGACTTAAAGAAAGCGCTTAATGGCAAGCTCCTCACTTGTGCTATTGAGGCCCGAACACCAGCGAAAGACCTCTATGTCACGGTGCCAAATCCTCTTACCTACGCGAATGATTACAAAGAAATCGCCAAGCACTGTGACCGCATCGAGCTCATGACCTACGACCAGCAGCGAGCTGATTTGACCCTCAATAAGAAGCGTACTGGGTACCCGTACGCACCGGTAGCAGATAAAGAGTGGGTAGAAAAGGTAATTGAGCTTGCTCTCAAGGATTTTCCTGAAGAGAAGGTATTGGTTGGTGCGGCCACCTATGGACGAGCTTGGGACGTGACAGTAGAGCCAGATTGGTTTCGTGATTACACCCGCGTAGCGACACTCAATCCACCACGGATTATGGAACTCTCAAAGAGAATCTATAAAACACCGATTGGCCGGAGTGCGGGCGGGGAAGCGGTGATGAGTTATTTCCCCGATGATGGTCCGTGGACAAAGCTTAATCGGGAGCGAGTGCCACGAAATACACCGCGCGGTATGGAGGCGGCAGCAAAGGCACTCCAATATGCCAATCGTACTGGTGAGACAGTAAGCGTTCGTTTCATCACCTATAGTGACGCCAAAGCAGTCGAAGATAAACTCAAGTTGGCTGAGGAGTATAACCTTCGCGGTGCCGTCCTCTTTAAGATTGACGGTGAAGAAGATCAAGCCATCTGGAAGCTGTTCTAAGTAAAAAACCCGACTCACACTGAGTCGGGTTTTTGTTATACTTAGAGGACTTTTATGCGCTATATCGCTGTACTTGATTGCAATAACTTCTTCGTTTCCTGCGAACGACTCTTTCGCCCTGACTTGCGACAGAAACCGGTGATCGTCCTCTCCTCAAACGATGGGTGTGTGGTGGCGCGTTCGCAGGAGATAAAGGACAAAGGTATCCCGATGGGTGTCCCTTACTTTCAGATAAAGGACACATTAAAAGACATAGAAGCTACCTGCTTTTCTTCCAATTTTACCCTCTATCGAGATGTTTCCGACCGGGTATTTCAAGTGCTCCGCAGTCTCGTTACAGAGTTGGAAATTTATTCAATTGATGAAGCTTTCTTTATTATTGAAGCTGGTACAGCCACTGAAGCAGAGGTTGCGGCAGCAACCATTAAGTCAACAGTTGAGCGGCGGGTTGGTATCCCGGTTTCAATCGGCGTAGCGACATCAAAGACATTGGCAAAGTTGTGTAACGACATCGCCAAGAAAGAACGCCGGTCAGGCGTATTTGTCTTAGAGTCTGGGGATAGTATGTCTGTCCTCGGGGGGCGACCATTAGGTGATGTATGGGGGATTGGTGGGAGACTCACGCGTCGGTATACGAGCGCCGGGCTCCAGACCATTGCAGACATGTGTGCTGTTTCCCGCGAGCGTCTCAAGACCATTAGCGGGGTGGTTGGACTACGGACTCAGGCTGAGTTATTGGGTCAGGTGGCCTACCCACTTTCACTTCGGCGTGAGTTGCCAAAGAGTATTACTTCGTCTCGCTCATTTGGACAAAAGACGAATAATAGGGCGGTTATAAAAGATGCGCTCGCGTACCATGTACGAAGTGTAGCAGCTGATTTGCGTCGTGATGGAATGGTGGCTGGTAGCATTACCGTCCTTCTCCTCACTGCACGACATAGCGACTGGTTCCTCCGAGGTGGCGTGCGGTCAGTCACCTTGACTGTCCCAACCGCTGATACCACGCTTCTCCTGAAAGAAGCACTTCGACTCAGTGAACTAATCTACGAAACTGGCGTTCCCTATAACAAAACCGGTATTATACTTGGTGGATTGTTGCCAGATCGAGCCGTTCCTGCATCTTTGTTTATGACACCGGCCGAGGTGGCGACACAGGGTAAACTCGATAGCCTTATTGATGGTCTTAATACACGCTTTGGGAACGATCGGATAAAGCTCGGCATGTTTACAAAGACTCCTACGTGGCGTACTCGCCAAGAGACATTGTCGCCAGCCTATACGACTAACTGGCATGAATTACCAATTGTTAAAGCTCGCTGACTATAATCGACAGTTGTACTTAATAATTATTCGCGAAATTAGACACGATGACGAATGAAAACCCTTGCAAAACAGACTGATTCAAGCAGAGTCCTGAGGTGACCCTAACGGTTATCAACATCGAACGTAAAGACAATATGATTGATGTTCTTTATACTATAGGGAGATCGGTGGAGGACAATCATACACAGTTGGCTGAGCTTTTTCAAAAAACTGCCGTATGCATCTCCACCCTTAACCGAGCTTGTACCGCAGAGTCGCCTGCGACTACACAAAAATTAGTTATTTAAAAAATAATATACATGCAAAAAATTTCAACTAGTGTTGAAGCTTTGCACCGAGTAGTCGCGATGCTCGTTGCTGCAGCAGTGCTCGTTACCTCTGTAGGTTTCTACAGTACGG
>JACCDR011214818.1_pt1 | contig 16181 bp, 18 predicted proteins | sample 7446431 | NCBI WGS metagenome assembly JACCDR01 (sample SAMN15323443, study PRJNA562643) | freshwater metagenome | isolation source: river surface water | place: USA:Blue River Watershed | collected 2017-08-17 | reverse complement strand
TGGTCGCCCGTATTAGTACCACTTAAGTTACTGGCAAAAATATTACCTGTGAAACTACCATAAACACCACGTACACTACCAGCTATGATAACACTTCCAGAGAATGAACCATCATTAGCTTGTAAATCATTACTAATAACTATACTTGATGGAAGACTACCAGTTGGAAGCACACCCTGTGGCAAAGCATTAACGAGACTGCCGTAAGGTATAACGCCTTGAGTAATATAAAGTGAAGTTAAAGAAGGAATAGAACCAGTAGGAAGAACTCCTTGAGGAAGAGCATTGACTAAACTACCATAAGGAAGCACACCCTGAGGTAATACACTACCCAGACTGCCAATAGGTATTGGACCTTGGGTTATATAAGCAGTAAGTGAAGGAATACTTCCCACAGGTAAAACACCTTGAGGTAAAGCATTAATAAGACTACCATAAGGTAAAACTCCCTGCGGTAAACCACCACTAGGAAGACCAGTTAAATTACCACCATAACCTATAAAACTTCCAGCGACAAGATTACCAGTTACACTACCATAACCACTAATCATACTACCAGTTATAGTAATATTAGATGGTAAACTACCATTAGGTATAATTCCTTGAGGTAATTTATTAGCAAGTTGTGTTTGAATAGCAGAAGTAACACCAGATAAATAGCCTAGTTCTGTTGAAGTAACTGAGGAAGTGTCAAGATTCTTACTAGCATCAGTGACAACAACTCTACTGGCAGTTTTACTATCGAGTTGAACACCATCATAGAACGTAACACCAGCACCACCACCGGGACCAGCAAGAGCGATGATAGTGTCAGAATTACTCTTTAATAAAATACCCGAAGAATCATGAGCTTTAATTGTGTGTGAAAAAAGAGTACTACCAACAAAAGCATTAACATGACTACCATAAGGAGAAATTAAACTGCCACTAATAGTAATAGTATTAGGCATACTACCATTTACGAGTTGTCCTTGCGGAATGTAAAGACCTGTTAATGACGGTATACTGCCAGTTGGAAGTACACCCTGAGGTAAAGATAAAACAGCACTACCACTTATATTTGTTTGGTCGCCAGTGTTAACACCAGATAAATTGGAAGCAACAAGACTACCGTTCCAAGAACCGTTACCAGAAGCGTCAAGTATATGACGGAAACTGCCATTATTCTTAAAATGAAGCAAACGACCTGTAGTACCGCCAGTAGTAGAATCAATAAAAATACCTTGGGCAGCAGTAAGACTTCCAGTTAAATCAATAGATAGAGCAGCAGCATTAGCATCACCAGCAGCACTACCGTTATGAATTACTTTAATAGTACCTCTATCAAATTCAGAACCACTAACAAGGAAAGCGCTATGCAATCTATTAGTAGAAGTAACATTTAATGCTGCTTGGTCAGAACCAGTACCCTGATTGAAAATATTAAGAGCATGACTACCAGCAGCAGTAGAAGTACTATTAATATTAATACCCTGACCTAAAGTAGTAACAACTGATAAAGCAGAAGAAGGACCATCTTGTTCAACAGTAAAAGGAACTTGAGTGTTAGAACTATTATCATTACGAATACTAACAAGACGGCCAGAACCCGAAGAAGCGTTAGTATAAACAACAACTGCAGTACCATTATTTCCAGTGTTGTTTATATTAACAGCACCGCCAGTAGAAGTACTACTACCAGTAGTAGCTGTTTGAGTTAATATTAAACTATTAGTTGTTGAAGTACCATTAATAACAACAGTACTTGCTATTAAACTACCAGTTAAACTGCCATGACGAGCATTAATATCCTGACTAATAGTTATAGTATTTGGTAAACTACCAGTAACTAATTGACCCTGAGGAATATAAAGACTCGTTAACGAAGGTATACTACCAGAAGGTAAAACTCCCTGGGGTAAAGCGTTCGTTAAACTACCATAGGGAATAACCCCTTGTGGTATATAAGCAGTTAAACTTGGTATAGAACCAACAGGTAAAATACCCTGCGGAAGAAGATTAGGAGCTACTGTATGAGAAGTAATAAGACTTCCAGTAAAACTACCACTAGCAGCAACTAAACTACCAGTAACACGTAAGTTAGAACCACTACGTAGACCATTAACAAGAAGATATTGTGAGTGGTCATCGTCAGTAAGACCGGTTAAAGCACCGTGGTCACTAACACCACTTGGAAGACCAGTCATCTGACTAGCATCGCCGAAATAACTACCAGCATAAACATTGCCAGTATAACTACCATAAGAAGCAAGAATACTCCCACTTATACTAATAGTATTAGGAAGACTTCCTGTTACTAACTGACCTTGTGGTATATAAAGTGTAGTTAAAGATGGTATAGAACCCGTAGGTAATACTCCCTGGGGAAGAACAGCAGAAAGACTACCAACAGGAACTTGACCTTGTGGTAAACTATTAATAAGACTACCAGAAGGAATCACACCCTGTGGTATATATGCTGTTAAAGTGGGTATACTACCAACTGGTAAAACTCCTTGAGGCAATACTGTGGGAATACTACCAGCAGGTATAGTACCTTGAGGTATGTAAGAACCACTAAGATTAGGAAGGCGAGCCGAACTAACAGTGCCAGAAGTTAAACTGCCAGCATTAAAACCTGTATTCCAAACACCACTAGTAATACTGCCAACAGTAGTAATAGAATTTTGACCAACATAAGTAGAAGCAATATCAACAATGCTTCCACTCGACACCGTTATACGATTGGTGGTGCCAAAAACAGCAGTTACTCCACCACTAGAAGTTATACCAGTTAAATTCCCACCATAACCAAAATAACTACCAGCAACAACATTACCACTAAAACTACCATAAGCTGCGCTTATACTTCCTGAAATAATAATGTTAGATGGTAAACTACCAGTAGGTAATACGCCCTGAGGTAAACTATTTACTAGACTACCATAAGGAATAATACCCTGTGGAATTACTGCTGTTAAACTGCCAACAGGAATAGTTCCTTGAGGAATATACGCTGTTAATGTCGGTACTGAACCAACAGGAAGAACCCCTTGAGGTATATAAGCAGAAAGAGTAGGAATACTACCAACAGGCAATACGCCTTGTGGTAAAACATTAGGAGTACTACCAACGGGTATTATTCCCTGTGGAATATATGTAGAAGTTAAATTAGGTATACTACCAGTTGGTAAAACACCTTGTGGTAAAACACTAGGCACGCTTCCAGCAGGAATAATACCTTGAGGAATATAAAGTGAACTAAGAGATGGTATGCTACCAATAGGAAGTACACCCTGTGGTAAACCACTAAAACTAGTATCTACATTAGACCAAGAAGTACCATTATAGAATTGAATACTACCAACACTAGTATTATAAACAATATGACCAGCTTGAGGAGTTAAAGAATCTCTCGTAGCTGTATCTACATTATAAAGCCAAAGATAAACTTCACTACCAGCAGAACGAAGAGTATCACTAAAAACCTGGTAATCCTCGGCAAAAACTCTAGATAATTGAGATGCGTTATAAACCACACCAGCAGCATTCTGAACATTACGAGGATTAATAAGACTCATAGTACTCTCGGTTTACCAGTAATAGACATGACCTTAGCAACTTCCAAAGTAGTTCCTGTTGTAGCTGCACCCAAATCGAAATTGCCCCACTCAACAAGGCCATACTCTATAAAACCGCCACCAAAACCAATGGCAACATCAGGGAAAATAGAAGGTCTATTAACACCATGATAAACTTTAGTTTGGTAACGATTAAGTATAGGTTTAACTCCTCGATTAGAAAAAACTAAACGTGGAGAACTGTCTAACATAATAAGAAAAACAGGCGAATAAGTTTAAAAACTTTATCTAAAGAAATTAAGATAAATGGAAACAAGAGAAGTAATAATAGTAATAAACATAATAATAAGACCACGAGTCTCAGTAAGCCAAAACTTCTTATCGGATTTACTTTCTAAATCCTTCTCACGAACAAGATTTTTAATAGCTTCATTAACCTGGTCATGTTTTTCAAGTCTATTAAGACGAGAATCCATATTCTTACGGTCCTCTTTAGACTCGTTCATTTCTTTTTCAAGAACATTAACACGACCATTAGTTATATTGGTCTGTTTCTCAATAGCATCGAGTTTAGTATTTTGTCTTTCAAGAACAGCATCGACTTTATCAAATCGTGTTAACAAGACTTCTTCTATACTAATACTTTTACGTGCCATCGTACAAAAATATTTTTAAAAAAGATTTTTTATCGTCTTATAAGAACAACAACACTACCAGCTACACCATTGCTAGAAACAGCGAACTCATTAAGACCATCGCTGCCATAGCGACTCTGCATGTAACTACCAAGTGTAGCAGCATCCGTAACGTGACTAATCCAAGCCATAAAAAACCTCTTATTAAAATAAAAATTTTTAATAAAAAAATAGGGAGGAGAGTTTTTTAAGCCCTCCTCCCTATTCAATTATTAATAAACGTTGTTTTATCTGTCGCTTGCGCGGAGGAGAACAATGCTCTCTTTAACGAGAACAGTGTTAGCGTACCACATATCAACAATCTTCCAAACACCGTGGCTTACACGGCTGTCTTGAGTATTGATAGTAATACCGCTCTTCTCACCACGAGCAATAGCCCAACCTTTCTTACCAACAATAACAGGGTGGCCGTTAACAGGGTAAGCTGTGGTTGCACTGCCAGTTACAGCAGGCATGAGGTCAGTCCAGTAGATGTCCATACCGTCGAAACGAACGATATCACCATCAGCATTGAACTGTGCCTTACGCATCATTGCACCAGGTGTAGTTGCACCAGGCGAGAAGTCCTTGTGCTTGTTAAGCTGTTCATACTGAGCAGGGTGAACGAGTACGAAGTCAGGAACAACTGGGTCGCTACCAGTAACAAGGAGAGTCTTTGCGGCGAGAAGGTCTTGAGGACCAAGAGTACTACCAGTAGTTACGCTACCGTTGGAAGTGAAAGCACCACCAGCAGTGTAGATGTAAAGTAAGTTAGCCTCTGTGGTAAGAGTAGTGAGAGCATCTGCTTCTTTTTGTCTCTTTGCATCACGAGCAAGCATCTGGCTGTGAGTATCGAAGTTAACCTTGTTAAGAAGGTCTACACCATCAGGAAGGAAAACGTGAGCAGTCTTCATAACTGGGCGTACTTCAAGGTACTCAACACGATTAAGTGCCTGTGCACTGAGTTCGCTACCTTGATTTGCGCTACTGCGTGGGTCAAGAGTATTCCAAGTGAAACGAGTGTTGCGTACAACTGGGAAACTAACAGTATCAACTTGTGCAGGAGTACTGCGAACAGTTATGATACCTTGCTCTTCAAGAACAGTCTTAGGCTCGTATGCAAGGATTGCCTCAGCAAAAACCTTATCAATCGAACTGCCAACCGAATCGAGAGCGTTAGAAAGACCCGAAGTTACACCAACTACATTACCGAATTGTGTGAAATCTTTCATATTTTTTTAACACCTATATCTTATTTGTTCATTTTAAAGACTGAACCTGTCTTACATATTGTTCATGCAAACGACTAACCCTTTCTTTTGGGTCCATCGGTGCTTGATTACTAGGGACAGCAGAAAACTGAGCCATCACTAGCTCTTCACTGCTTTTAGTAATAGGAACAGCAACAATTTTCTTGTCGCTGGTATTTAAACCGAGAGTATTTTCTATACGAGTTAAAGATTCTTCAGTATCGAAACCCTCGAACATCTTATAAACATCATCTAATTGGTCCTGGGGAATACTATTCTTCTTAACCCAACGGTCAATAAGATTTTGTTTACGCTCAAGAATCTTACCCTTCTCATGAATAAGAAGCTTCTCTCTAAGAGCCTGAAGCTCATTTTCTTTAGACTCAAGTGCTTTTTCTAAATTAGTGCGTACATTTTGGAAAATACTAATTTCCTTATCACGCATCTCTACCTCAGTGATTAAACGGTCACTGAGTTCTAAAGCCTGAGCTAACTGTGCTTTAAAAGCATCTAATTCTGTAACAACAATTTGTTCAGTCATACAACATCACCAAATTGAGTATAAAGTTTCTTCTCGTCTTCTTTCATAAATTCTTCCACTTCCTTATCATCTTCGGGAGTACCAGCCATTTCGAGAAGCTTCTCAGCTATACGTTCAAGCTGGTCATCACTAAGACCACTGAGCATTTCATTAATATAATCCATTGGCTTATAATTAAAAAGGCCAGCCTTTTGCTCTTCATAACTCATAGCATCAGAAAACTTACTGCTGTGTTTGTCAAGCCAAGCGCCGGCTGATGTCTCATCGTATCTCTTTTTATCAAAAAGGACACTTTGGATAGTGGTACTTTTATCGCCTTTCTTTCTACCAACAATAGCTTTTATACCACTAGTTAGACGAATAGTTCTTAACGTACCCTTCTCAAAAAGACCAGGGTCGTGCTGGCGAGCACGAATGTAATTGTTGGTAATATCGAAACCAGGCATAATTGTAAGACCTTTATAACAAAATCAATTTAAAAACATTATCTTTAAAAACTATTTTTTAGGAACGAAAACAGCATCACTGTCACGAGGGTCAAAGACTAAACTAATTTCACGAGGCTTAATATCAGTATAATAGTAATCATTACGGTCATAAATAATACTACGACCAAAACCAACAGAAACAGCATTAATAAGACCCATATCCATCTTATAAGCTATACCCCTATCATAAATCTCAGCAACAAAATCTATAGCCTTATCCTGGTCATTCCAAGAAACACTAATTACTTTACCAACAACATCATCAACATTAGTTGGTTCGCCAAGAAGAATCTTACGATAAACCTCGTGAGACTTGTAAATCTTTATACCAACCCAACTATTAAGACTCTCTTTAAGAACAGAATCTTTAAGAACAACACGTTGATAATTCTTCTCGGGATAAGCTTTAGCAGTAACTAAGCGACCTTCAATAACAAACGGAAGCACTATCTCAGTATCATTCTTAAAAAGAGAATGGGAAAAAATACTAGCATTGACATTAGAAGTACTACTAATATTCAATCCGCTAGAAAGAACTAAACTGTGTAATTTAGTCCTGTAATACTGTGATAGAACATCCATCAAGTATTTATAAACAAAAAGCTATTTAAAGATTATCTTTAATAGGAACATCTTCTTTAACTGGCTCAGTAACAACAGGTTCCTGAGTAACGAGCAAATCATTAGCAGCTTTAGCAGAAGGGCTATCTTCGTCAATAGGAATGTTAGTTATTAACAAACGAGCTATCTTAGAAGCAACTTCAGGTTGATTCAACTCAGTCATTAACTTATAAGCATTAGTTAACTTAACAATATAATCAGCAGTTAAGTTCATAACAGTAGCTTTTTCTTCCCTACCCTCTTCGAAATCATTGAAAACGAATAAAGGCAAGTCTTCATCATCAAAACTTTCACCATACCAGTTTTCACAGGCACGCATAAAAATCTGTTGCTCAATAGTATTACTTATACGTATCTCATCAGCGTGAAGGTCATAAATAAGGTCACGCATAAGCTCCTGCATAGTAGCCTTATTGGTGTCAGTACCATCGAGAGTAAGAATAGGCTTAGGAACACCAAGTCTAATAGCAATTAAATTCATAAAGATATCGTGAACATCAGGGAAATCAGTACTACCAGGAATAAGATTCTCAACATCAGTACCACGAGGAAGAATAAGAGCATCAGAACTATTAATCTTATCAAGATTCTTAGCAAGTTGCTTAAGCTCACGCTCAGTATTAATCTCAGTAGTTACTTTCTTCTGAGTAAAACCACTACGGAAAATAGCCTCTGCACCAGCCTCTTCGATATTAAGCATGTAACGAAGAATATTATAAACATACTGAACAACACCAATACCTTCAGCTTCATCACCCCAAGTAAAGAAAACAAGATGGGCAACACGTTCAGCATCTATCTCCTGACCAATAGGAACTACTTTTTCTTTATCGCCAGAAACAAAAGTAACCTGAGTATAAGCCAAAGGCTTCTTAGTTACTGGGTCTATCTTCATATCAGCCCAACCAGTATCGAAATCACCAGCAATATTAAACATATAGGTGTCGCGAGAATTCTGATTATCTAGTTTTTTACGAGCAATACGGAAGAAAACAGGATGTTCTTTAGAAATATAAGTAATATCACCACTATCCTTATCAGCAAGGAGAGTTAAATAACCATTACCAAAGGCATAAGAATCTCTAATCCAACCATTAATAAGAATTTCTCCACCACTAACTCTAACTAAATCATTACAACGTCTGGCAGCGTCTCTCGCACGACTGGTATTTCTACGAGGCTTAATTTGAAAACCACGGCTAGTAATACGATTAGCCTTAATTTCAATACCACGAGGAATTACTGGGTGAAGAATAAGAGCCTGCTCAATCATAGCAGGAGGAAGACGTTTTATATCAAGAGTCTGAATACCACCCTTTATAAGAATACTAGGCTGTGTAATATTCTTAGCATTGACATCTTGAAATTGAGACAAAACATCAGGGTTTTGTGTAATAAAACGCTCAATTTCGCTTATTTTAAGTGATTTTCGACCCATATTAATGTAAATAACCTCAAATAAAGTATTTAAATATTATTCAAATAGTAATAGCAAAAGGTAAACTACCACCATCCTGAGCAGCCTGATTAGTCATAGCAAGAGCCATAACCATATCATCATGACCAGAAAGAGCCTCCATACGTTCTTTACCAGAACGAGTAATCTTAACACCGAAATTCAAAAGCTCTTTCTTAAGCTTAGTAATCTCGTTAGTTTCTTCACAGAAAAGAAGATTCTTATTCTTAAACTCATTCTCAAGATAACGAATCATACCCTGCTTTTTATCAAGAGTAGTAACAAATTCAGTAATATTAACGTGACGTAAAATAAGTTCTTGAACTAAAGCAACACCAACATTATTCTTCTCAACAATAACCTCAGCATTATTAAAAGCTTTAGAAAGATTAACAATAGTATTAACCTGGTCAACAATAGCCATACCTTTAACATGAACTATATGTCTAACAATTTTCTTATAACCATTAGAAGTTGGGACCACTTCAAGAACAACAAAGGCACTAAAGTCAGCACTCGCAGAACCACTAGTAGCTACGTCAACACCAATGAAGAATCTGTTTTGACTATCACCAGAACTATACAAATACCGCTCATTAGCATCAGTAACACTATTAAGAAGATGTTCGGTAAAAATGGTTAAACTCTCATCGGTGCAATTAAGCATATACTCGCGCTGAAACCTAATCTCTCCTATTTTAGCACGAATTTTATTGATGTTTTCTAAAGAATAAACAGTGGGAAGGAAAGCATCACCATCATCGCCAAGAGCAGGGAAAGTTATGCAGTAGAAATTCTCTGCACTAACACGGCCATCACGAATAAGACTACCCTGGAAATCCTTCTTATCACCCATAACAAAATGATACAAATCCTTAATATGAATAGGTGTTCCTGAAACAATCATTCTACCTTCAAGACGCTGAATGGTGGGATAAGCTTGACCATAAAGATAATCACGAGCCTCTTCATCATTAAGCTGACAACCCTCAGTAATAATGTCATCAAGAATACAATAATTAACATGTTGACCCCTAGGAGAAGTACCCGCAGAAACAGTAAGAAGCATTCCACCATTATACTGAATCTGACGCTCAGTCCACTTAAGTTCCTTACCAAGATGAACTTCCTTCTTCATATAAAGAACTTCATTAGAATCAATAATAGACTTAAGAATACGAAGATTCTCAATACACTGAGTTGGAATATTACTTATGTGTAAAAACTTTGTTCCGCGATGAAGAAACATTTTAAACGAGGGATAAAGGGTATACAAGAAGAAACTCTTACCCATACCACGAGAAGCCATAACAGCAGTATCTTTATTAAGCTCTATAGCAACAAACATTCTCTTTACAAAATCATTCCAAACAAATTTGCGATTATAGTCTTTTATAATGAAACGACAGTAATGATAAAAAGCATTAACGGTAGAAACCTCAACACCTTTATAAAGTTCTGTTTCATAAATTTTGTCAAATAGAACATCTAATAATTCCATCCGACCTTCTTCAGAAGTCACATAAGTAGCGAACTCGTCTTCAGTAATAACATTAGAATCTAAAAGATAACGAGCATAATCATTAGCAACATCAACAATAGTTCTATTAAAATTAACACCATCACTAGAATTAAACTTACCCATCAGTTACCTTCTTTAACTATTTTAGCATCAACAGTATCTTTGAAACTAGCATTATGTACTTTGTCTTTAAGACCACTCTTACGCTCACTAAAAGCATTAACAATATTAACAGTATTAGTTGTCTCAACAGGATTAATAAGACCCTCTAACTTCATATAGTTCTCAAGAGTTGTGTTAAGGGCACGAATAGCAGCAACAGTATTAGTATTATCACCCTCCGCACGGAAATCTTTAACAAGACTCTGAGTATACAAAGCAAGACCAGCAAGAGTTTCAGCACACTGTTCTTTAGCCTTTAAGTGACGACGAGCACTAAGGTCGTTCTTCTCACGAAGATAATCCGCTATCTCACGATTACGAGCAAGAAACTTATCCAAATCATTAGAAGTAAAAGAAACATCAGGATACTTTGCCTTAAGATACTCACGTATTTTAGCAAAAGAAGTACCAATCATTATCCGTTTGATAACATATTCTTCTTCACCAACACGCTCGATATTAGACATACCAATAAATTCTCTGTAAAGAATATTAGCATCTATAGCGTTTTTACTTTTAGAAAGAACTTCAGCAACAGCTAATTCAACTTCATTTTTTTCACTCATTGAACCCCACGCCACTCCTTAAGTAATTTCTCATAAGAATCAAAACTATTAGTATCAAACCACTGAGCATCACTAACAACAGCACCAATAACACCCTGCTTAGCAAGAACAGGGAAAAGGTCTTTTTCTAAACTCAAAGGCTTATCAACAGGAATCTTCAAATCCTCAACATACTTGAAAATCTTAGGACTAAAAATATAGAAACCAGAATTAACAATACCAGGCTTCTTAACTCTACTATGAGCCTTCTCTTCAAAATTAGTAACTCTATTCTTATTTATAGCAACACTACCATATTTAGAAACATCACTAACTCTAACACAAACCATAGTAACAACGTTCTTATCTCTAATATGTTGTTCCATAACAGAATCTAAATCGAAGTTGGCTACGTTCTCAACGTTATTAACATAGAAGTGGTCGAACCAATAATCTTTACCGGGTGATTGTGCCAAACGATTAAGCCAACCGCCAGTACCCATAGGAACTATACGGTGGTCGTGGTCAACATCAATAAGAAAAGGCATAGAAGTAAACTTTTCTCTGACACTCTCTTGTTTATAACCAAGACCAAGCCATATCTCATACACTTTGTGTTTCCAATACAAATCTATACTCTGGTCTAAAAGAGTTCTTGAATGAACAGGAAGAACTGCTTTAGGAAGTTCAAGTGTGACAGGTCGAAGATTCTCACCTTTACCGCCAGCTATAATAAATGCTTTAGTCATAATTCACCAATTGTTTACTTTACCTTTAATTTTAGGAAGCCAAAAATCTCTTCCAACATTCATCTTATCATCATCAAAATCTATATCACAAGGATACGTTTTTAAAAGACCATTTAAATCGTAATTTATTTCTTTAACAAAATAACAACCATTGGAAAGTTTTTTAAAAGGAGTGTTTTCGAAAAAACCAGGATAATAATACTTTTCCTTCTGACCACTAGAAGTAGTTATGGTACAAATTCTACCGAAAAGAAAATGATTTATTTTAGTAACATCTTTTTTCTTACTAGAAGTATAAGTTATTATGTGTCCTTTCATTCGTCAAATGGATTTTGGAAATCTTGTCCAATAGGTTCTAAATCAGATATTGTTAATTTACCAGTATAAATGATGCCGGTACTTAAATCTCTTAATTCACCAACGTCTATTCTTACTGGCTTACCAATATTTTCTTCATCAATGTCCGCGTAAATATCTATTCTGTATGTTTTCATTTAGGCCAGTCACCGTTACAATAACCACAATCTCCGTTAGAATATGTGTGGTTAGAACTACATTTTCTACACAGTTTATTTTTTGTTATCATTTCTACAAATATTTAGTTTAAATAGCTTTATAAAGGTTATCCTTTGTTATATTTATAACAAAAAATAATTGCCAAGAAGTGACAACAAAAACTATAAATATTCGATAACATTTATATTCTACATTCAAGGAAAAACACAATTTACTATGGCCAACGAATTCAAATTATCTGAAGATTTCATCGATAACTACAAAGGAAAACAACCCAAATGGGGACCAACAGGCTACGTTGTTTTTAAAAGAACATACGCAAGACAACTAGATAATGGTAAAACAGAAGAATACTGGCAAACATGCCAAAGAGTAGTAGAAGGAGTCTTCAACATACAAAAAGAACACTGTGAAAAACTCAACCTAGAATGGAATCCTTGGAAAGCACAAAAGAGCGCCCAAAGAATGTTCCAACTAATGTGGGAATTCAAATTCACACCACCAGGAAGAGGATTCTGGATGATGGGAGCACCAAGCCTTAAAAAGAAAGGCGGAGCAGTACTCAACAACTGTGCATTCATAAGCACAGAAAACATCGATATAGACTTCGCAGAACCATTCTGTTGGCAAATGGACATGAGCATGCTCGGAGTAGGAGTAGGCTTTGACACCAAAGGAACAAACAAAATAACCATCAAACAACCAAAAGAATCAGAAACAGTATTCGTTGTACCAGACACTAGAGAAGGATGGGTAGAAACACTACGAATAACACTCAAAGCATACGAAAAAGGAACAGAACTACCAACATTCGACTACAATCAAATACGTCCTAGTGGAACACCCTTAGTTGGCATGGGCGGAGTAGCAAGCGGACCAGGACCATTAATTGAAATGGTCGAGAATGTTCAATCACTACTCAATAAAAACATAGGAAAAGAAATAACTAGTGAAGTAATAGTAGACTTAATGAACTTCAGTGGTAAGTGCGTAGTTAGTGGAGGCATCCGCAGAACAGCACAAATAAGTTTCGGAAATCCTAACGATAATAATTTCTTAGAACTTAAAGACCCAACTAAAAATCAAAAAGAATTATATGACAGAAGATGGGCTAGTAACAACTCAGTATTTGCAGAAGTAGGAATGGACTACACAAAAGTAGCCGAACTAACCAAGAAGAACGGTGAACCTGGTTACATGTGGCTTGATAACGCACAGAAATACAGCCGCATGAACAGAATAGTAGACAACAAAGACTACAGAGCAAGAGGAGGAAACCCCTGCCTAGAACAAACACTAGAACCATGGGAACTATGCTGCTTAGTAGAAACCTATCCAAGTAATCACGAAACACTTGAAGAATGGCATGAAACACTCAAGTATGCATACATGTATGCTAAAACAGTAACACTCGTGCCAACACACCACGCAAAAACAAACACGGTAATGAATAGAAACCGCCGTATTGGATGTAGCATAAGTGGAATAACACAAGCATTCAAGAAATTCGGAAGAAGACAATTCCTTCAAGCGTGTGAAAAAGGATATAACGAAATTCAACGATGGGACAACACTTATAGTGAATGGCTTGGAATACCAAAGAGCATAAAAACAACAAGCATCAAACCTAGTGGAAGTGTAAGTTTACTTAGTGGAGCAAGTCCGGGAATACACTACCCATACGCACCATACTACTTCAGAACAATAAGATTCCAAGAAACAAGTAACTTATTACCAATACTTAAAGAAGCCGGTTACAGAATAGAAAAAGACAAGTACAGTAATCAAACATATGTTGTTTACTTCCCTGTTAAAGAAAACTATTTCGACCGAGCGGCTAGTGAAGTTAGTATGTGGGAACAACTTGAGAACGCAGCACAAATACAAGAATACTGGGCTGACAACCAAGTAAGCGTAACAATAACCTTCAGACCAGAAGAAGCAAACCAAATTAAATACGCTCTTGAATTATACGAAACAAGACTCAAGGGAGTAAGCTTCTTACCGTTCGAAGACCACAAATACGAACAAGCACCATACATCCCAATAACAAAAGAAGAATACGATAAAGAAGTAGCTAACATTAAGAAACTTAAACTTAACGTTGATACACACGAGGTTACAGAAAAATTCTGTGATAGTGATGTTTGTATAATATAATAAAATGTTTATGCAACATATACCCCGAATGGAAAGAATTTTGCAAATACTGCGGAGATAAAAATGAGTAAAGACATCAGCCTTAAAAAAAGTGACAAAAATCCTAAAGGAGGTCTAAGCGCCTCAGGAAGAGAAAGAATCAACAGAGAAACAGGAAGTAATCTTAAACCAGGAGTTAAGAATTACAGTGAAGCAAGCGAACCTGACAAGAGAAGATGGATTAGTTGGGCTAGCAGACACTACGGACCGGAAGCAAGACAAAAACCATACGTAGACGATAAAGGAGAACCAACAAGACACGCACTACAAGCCAACGCTTGGGGTACAACAGTACCTAAAAATCAACAAGACGCTGCTAAAATATACCAGAAAGCACAAGCAAGAAAAAAAGTCTTAGACAACAAGGAGAAAAAATAACTATGCCAATAACAAAAACTAAAAAAGGATACAAAATAGAAAACACCCCAGGATACAGTGAAACAAAAGAAAAGGCAGTAAAAAGACTAAAAGCAATTAAAGCCAATCAAAACAAATGACCACTCCTCTTTGGACTCTTAAGAAAAAAGAGAAAAAGAAAATAGCGAAACAAACACTAAAAAACTTTTTAGAAGAAATGAACAAAAAATACTCTGTCAAAGAAAAACCAGTGGCAGTAGAAATAACATTGTTCACAAAAGCAAAACACGGCAATTCTCTACCAAGAGGAGAAATAGATAATAGTTACACAACAAAAACTTTAACAAAAGAAAATATTGCAGAACAAATAACAAAATATAAAAGAAAAAATCTTAATACAGGAAATAAATTACTAGAAATAGTAGTACCGAAAGGATATAAAGAAATATTAGGAGAACAAATAGATGGAGTATTAATAAGTGAACGCGAATGATATACAAAATAGGATTCATAGGACTACCCAGTAGTGGTAAAACAACCGCTGCTAACAATCTCAACAAAGCACTAACATACAGAAACATAAAAACAGTGGTTATACCCGAATTCGCCAGAGACTACATGAGAGCCAAAGGTGACAGAATAAGAACAGCAGAAGAACAAATAAGATGCAGTCAAATACAAAGCGACCTTGAAAGCAGAGCACTACTGGCAAACCCGGAAGTAATGATAACAGACACACCACTATTCGTTACACACGCATACACAAAAATGTATTACCCGGAAAACAACCAAGAAATCAATAAAGAACTATCAGAATACCACAAATATGATTACATATTCCGTTGCGTAGGAGACACTTATAAAGACGATGGTGTAAGATTTCAAACACCCAAAGACCTTAAAAGAATAGAAGAAATAATCGAAGAACTAGCAACTAAATACCACAAAAATCCTATAATAACCATGCCCGTAGACCGTACTAAAAGAATAAACTTTTTAGATGGCGTGGCCAAAGAACTAACGTATGGCCTTAGATACAATACTGACATCATTATTAGATAACCTAGTAAACGTCCTACCAATAAAAACAGTACATACCTACGAACAAGGAGTGTATTTTAAACAAGGAAAAGACATTAAATTACTGAAACCGGGAATACACTTACACAGACCAATAATAGACACTATAGAAACAATAAGCACAGTACCACAAACAATCAACCTACCAACACAAAGCATACTAACAGAAGACGGCAGAGCAGTAAGTGTAAGCAGTAATCTAGAATACGAGATATATGACGCGCGTAAAGTATGGACTAAAGTACAAGACCTAGATGACAGCCTACACAACACAGGAATGGGGTACTTATCAAGATACGTAAGACAATACCCTTACGAAGAATTATCTAACACCACACTACGTTTAGAGTCTAAAGTTAAACGTAGTCTTAATCACAAAGTTAAGCCTTGGGGTGTAAAAGTTAACGAGTTCTACGTAACTGACTTTGTAGAAGCCAAACAATACAGACTGTTTGGCGACC
>JACCDR010544171.1_pt1 | contig 16182 bp, 13 predicted proteins | sample 7446431 | NCBI WGS metagenome assembly JACCDR01 (sample SAMN15323443, study PRJNA562643) | freshwater metagenome | isolation source: river surface water | place: USA:Blue River Watershed | collected 2017-08-17 | reverse complement strand
TTCCAGGAAGTGGGGTCGTAGAGATTCACGCGGGCCGCAAGCTGATCAGACGAAATGACGCGACGCTCGGGGTTGGGCGCCATGACTTCAGGCTCCTGCGTGAAGCACATCACGTTGGACTCCATCTTGAGGCCTCCAACCAACATCTTCTCCTGGTGCCAGACCAGGGCGCCGGCGGGATTCGTGGGATCGCCGATGAGGTAAGCAGGCCAGTTCTGGTCCACCGGCGTACCGCCGAACCTGGTCGCCCAGCGCATCTGCTCGATGTAGTAGTGGTAGGCCGCCGAGGTGAAACACAAGACGACGTGCGTGTCCTGCTTGCGTTCCTTGTCACGCACCAGGAAGTTGCCGAAGTACTTCCGCTCCACGAGCGGCACCCGGGCATCCGTGTTCATATCGGGCTTGGTCAGGTAGTAGTCCTTGGCCTGCTTGTCGAATTTCGGCGAGCGCTTGATGAACAGGTAGATGTCGTCGAAGGCGTCAGCGAGCAAGTCTTTGTCGACCGCGTCGCCGCCGATCATCTTAGCCCGGTTGGAGGGGCTGATGAAGTGCTCATTCATCGGACCTTGGAAAGTGTAACACTTCCAAGGCATGGCCCACGGGTTGGCCACAAAATGGACGGTCTTCTTCGGATCGGGCGTCCGGCTCATGTGAGGCGCGACACCGCGAGAGAACGAAGGGTCGAATGGGCTGATGGACCAGTCGTGCGACGGCATGATGACGCCGGTGATATTATCGTCCTTGGTTTGCTTGCTCAGGACCATGAGCTTGATGCCGGCTTCGACGACGGCGGGGGACAGCATGGGCCGCCAAGCCCCGGAGAATCCGAGGTCCTCTTCCGAGGTGTGCGGGACGAATGTGGTAGGGAGATTAGACATGATTATTAGGGTGTGACTAGGTTATTGTCCTCCCCGCGAACGTCGAGGGGAGGGACAGGAAGCACGCGTATCTCGAGGCAATTCGCAAGTGATTTCGTACAGAAATTCGGCGCCGGGTAAATAGGTCCCGGCGCCGATACGCAATCCGTTGAGACTCAGCTTTCTTCGTCGTCCAGAATCGGGTCGTGCACAGCCTCACGGCTGGCGCGAGCGGAAAGTTTGATTTCCACTACCCCGTCGTTCAGCGAAACAATCCTGGCGGCGTTACCTGCGACCGGATTCAAGCCGATCTTCAGAGGCTTCCCTTGCAGGGCGTCCAGGCCGGCAATGATTTTCCGGATCGTCGCCGGCTTAGTGTTCACCGGCCGCTGAAGAACGCGGACCACACCACTTCCGTCTTCGGCGTACTGCAGCTTGAGGGTCTCCACACCGACCAGGTTTGTCGGCACCACCCGGCCTCCGTATTGGCGGGCAGGGATGACGTCGACCCCGATCGCGTTGCCGTCCTCGTCGAGGTGAATGGTAAACTGGTGGTTTACCAGCCGGTCCATACCGTCAGGGCGTTCACCCACCTCGTTCCTACCTGCGGCAGCTCGGAAAAGCTCGCGGTTGCAGGGGTTACGACGGTGGTTTGAAGACTCATCACCCCAGCAGAGCAGAGGGATCTTCTTCTTGGTGACTGGGTCGATCTTGAACTCAGGGGCCGTGATGCGGACCCCGATGGCGGTTTGGTGTGTGCGGCGAACAGGTAGTTTCATGGTGAGTCGAACTTGTCTTTCAGTTCTTCCCGGAGTTTATCAGCAGCCCGCTCGCCTTGCAAGGCTTTTTGTTCAGCCTCCTGAACGATGTCTTTATCGACATTCGTCGGAATACCGCGATCACGGCAAAACCGTAGATGTTCAAGCACCGGCACCGCCGTCAGGCCTGGAGAGCACGACTGGCATTTCTCGACATGGACGCACGTTCCTGTTTTGAACTCAAATCCGGTCGACACCTTCTGAGGCGCCACCATACACATCAGTCCGCGACACCCCAGGCAGACAATCCGGACAAATCCGGCCGTCTCCTTGCGGCATTCCGCACACAGACACTCGGCGAAATTCACTATCCCGCTGTGACAGTTGACGGTAAACTCGGACTCCTGCAGCAGCTTCCCGCAAAGGCAGGCACGGTGCGGCACCTTCGGTCCCTTCGTTGGTTCAGCCAGGGCCTTGTGGAGTTCTTTCAGTTGGTCGGGTTCTGATGTTTCGCTCATTACCCAACCTGCGCCATCTGCCGCCGCAGGTCAAGCGTAGCTCACCGGAACACCGAAGCGGGCAGCGCATTCCCCGGTATATTCGAAGCTCAGGTCGATGCCAATGGACTGCTCGACCTCGCACAGGGCGGCCGCTGCCATCGTAGACCCGATTCCGACAAAAGGGTCCAACACCACCCTGGGACACCCCGCCAAACGAATACAACGCTCCGCCAGCTCCACCGGGAAGGTGGCGGGGTGGGGACGCTGAAGTTTGATGGAGTTGATCGTCGCGTAGGGTATCAGCCAGTTGGTGCCGGCGCACCTCAGGTTGTCGCCCTGCGTGTGCTTCCACCTCTGGATGTTGCTGGGATCGGAGTATGGAACCCCAACACCCTCTGCCTTGCGGTGGACTGGCCGGCAGCCATCCTTGGTCAGGTGGAAGATGTACTCGTGGGTGTCGTTGAGGTAGCGCGGGGAATTGATGGGCTTGAAGTGCCCGCGTGTCACGATCTCGCCGTGTTTGTCCAGAAAGGAAATGGACTTGACCCAGTGGATGGTATTTTGCAACACCCACCCCACCCCCATGGCTTTGAGGACGACCTCCATCGGCAGGAGAGGCTTAGAGGGAGGGGCGCCCAGGTTGAGGAAAAGATGTCCTTCGTCATGCAGCACTTCTCGCGCAGCCGTCAGCCATGCCGGGGTGAACTGTTCCATGTAGTGCTGTCGCGGCATGTTGTCGCTGACACCGGCGTAGTTGATCCCCAGGTTGTAGGGTGGTGACGTGACGATGACATTTACGCTTCCTGCCGGCAGGTTGCGCATCTGCTCCACCGCGTCGCCTTGAATGATGGTGTGGGTAGTGATCATAAGTAAGAGAATCGACATACCGCCCTGGCCGGGCGGCATGTCGATTGGGGTTACAGTTTTTTGGAGCTGACTTTGGCGATTCCGAGAACGGCACAGCCGAGCACGATGGCTATCACTGCGACGCTAACCACCGGTGGGACGACCGACGACAGCAACGCCAGCAGCGCCAGCAGCAGCCCGATCACAGTTGATCCGATCAAGGCCCAAACCAGGAGGACCGCTATGAGATGTATCATGAGTATTTTTTGAACAGGTTCGCACGGACAGTCATCACGACCAGAAGGTCGCTAACCGTAGCTTCGTAAGCATGGTTCAATATATTATGACACTGATCCGAAGTATTTTCTAGGCCGCTTCTTGGAACGGCGTCGCCTTCGGAGCTTTGAACCCTAGGATCCACTGCAGGTGCGGCGGGGTAGGGTGCCACGTCTTGTCCTCCAGCTGAGCCTTGTCGGCTTTGCTGGGCTTCGTGGACCAACGGTAGTTGAAGTCCGTGTCGATGGGATAAGTCAGCTCCCGGACACCTCGGTCGTCCTGGTAAACCCAGTTGTTCGCATCACACATGAACTGCTGGTGCAGGTGGGCGCACACTTCCCGCTCCTCGAGAGGACAGAGTGTCACCACGCTGTCGTAGAGGATCGTGATGACGCGCGCCTTCATGCCGGTGCTCCTGTACATCTCCCCCAGCCAGCGACCCGCCCGGGCCGCCGTCGAAGCCACTGACTCCTGCATGGGGAAGTTGCGAAGCTCCCGCCCCGTGGCGCTCTCAATGGAGTTGCGCTGCCGGTATCCAACGCCAGAACTGCGATCGTGCATGACGCAGTGCCGGATCCGGCCCGACGCTGCCCGATACCAGCCCTTCATGGCCGGTGTGGACTGCATCTCCTCCAGGAACTCCGTGGCCCTAGGTTGCCGGGCTGCGATGGCATCGAGTCCCTTCTGTCCGGTTCCTTCCACCGGTTTGACGCCGGTGTCGGATTCGATCTTCCGCTCCAGGGACGCCGGCGAGGCGCCGTAGGCAGAGGAGAAGTTGAGCACCTTGCCGGCCGCGCGGTGGACTTTCTCCAGCATCTCTTCCCGGGGCATCTCGTAGGTCCATTCAGCTATGGACCAGTGCAGGTCGTAGCGGCAGTGGACCACTTCCCCGGCTTCGTTCCGCAGGAGGTCGTCCTCGGTATACTCGGCCACGACTTTTCCACCCTCCATCCGCTTGAGGATGTAGCCTTTGTTCTGCTTCGCCGTCGGGATACCGGACATCTCGAAGGTCTCGTAAGCCACCCGCACCTTCTTCCCGTCCTTCGTGAACGCCCATTCCGGATCGGGGTCGTTCATGAGGCGCATCAGGTTGACGTCGCCGGATATGTAGGCCATCCCGCGGATCTCCGCGGTCTGGTAGTCGCTCTCCACCAGGCACCAGCCCGCGGGGGCACGGACGACCGAGCGGATCGACGGCAGGTCGTTCTCGTCCTGGACGTTGCGCCATTTGTGCAACTCATCCGGAAATGTCCCGGCTTCGATGTGCTGCCGGATCATCCGCGCCATCACCTTGCCGATCCGCTTGTTGACGTAGGACGGCCAGTTGAGGCTATTCGGATTCCAACCGCGCGGGCGGCCCGTCTCAGTGGTACTGGTCTGGCCCCTCACAGTGTTGTCGCTGGCCAGCCATTGATGTAGACCTGCTTCCTCCACCACTTCCTCTTCCAGTTCCTCGTCGTAATAGACCTCGGGCTCTTTCAGGAACGCCTTACACAAGTTGCCTACGACATTGAGGTCCAGCAAGGCACTCGCCAGCGGCAAGTGGGCGTCGAATATCGTCAGCGTCTGCTTGTCCACCGAAGGGGTGTAGAGCTTCTGCTTTTCCGGGGGCAACTCCAGGACCTTCTCCCAGGCCATCGACGGTCGACCCTCGGACTTCCGGTTGGTCGACTTGATCGGAGTCATCCCGGAGACATCGTAGAGCCACCGCCGCATCTGGTCGGGGGCGCGGATGTTGAAGTCCGGAGCTCCCGCCAGGTGGTCCAGAAACGGACGCACCTCCAGGAACTTGTTCATCGGGAGGACCTGCTTGAGTTCCGACCAGGCCTTCTCAATCTCCCCGTCACACACCATATGGACCGTCTGGATGCCGGCGCGGATACCAACGTCCATACCCAGCAGCGAAACACACTTGGCCACCAGCCTCTCCTTGGCGTCCTGGGTGATCTTCAGCTTGAATTCTTTGTTCAGCTCCCGCTGGCACCAGTTAAACAGATCCCGGAGTTCGTCCATCCGATCCACGTCCATCGGCAAGCCGGTCTGGGCGAACGTGAAGAAGACATCCGTGACAAAAGGGTTGAATATCTCATCGTAGTATCTGTCCAGCCTCTGAGCCTCCAGGAGCTTCCGGATGAACGGCACCGCCCGGTAGACCGAGATGACGTCCTTACAGGCGTAAGGGATGATGATGTCGTCCGGGATGTAACCGTAGCCGTTCTCGCAGAGCTTCTTGTTCTCCTTTTTCCAGAGCACCAGGTCCAGGTCGTAGCGGCCCAGCGTGGTGTACTTCATGGCGATGCCGCGTTCCAATTTCAGCTCCGACGACTCGTCAGCAGTCTGCTGGGCGAACTCGGTGTCCATCCAGCACTTGCCTATCACCTTGAGCCCCAGCCAGCGGTCCATCCACAGGGCGTCCGCAACGTAGTGATGTCCGACGAACCGCACATCGTCGGGGTTGGTGACCTTGCCTATCACGCCCCCGATCTTCCTGTAGAGCCGCATCTCGTTGCGCTTCTCCTGGCTGATGGAGGCGAAGTCGGGATCGACATCGATGTCCCAGTCTTGGATGAACGCCGTGTTGAGCCGGAGCGACTTAGCCCAGTCTTCCAGCCCCGGTGGGGGGTTGGTCGTCCAGGGCCGAGGCCCTGACTTGTCCGCGGGCGCTCCGGACATGTCGAAACAAAACTCGTTTCGAGCATTCCGGAACTTGATGTAGACCGCGTCAGAGTCGTTCCAGGCAAGTTGAATGGATCTCAGGTAACCGTCAAGGTGCTGCTTGCCTTCCCACTCACCGTCAACACTCAGGATCTTCAGTCCGTTGGCGAGCCTTGGGACCGTCCCCTCCACCTTCATTTTCTCCGCCCACTCCACAAGGTCGGTCCAGTTGTCGATCACCTGGATGTTGACGGGGATGTCGTTGATGTTGCCGTGCTTGAGAACCTCCAGCTTGCGAGCGATCTCTGTCAGATCCACTCGGAACATCTCGTGAAGCTCTGGCTTTGGAATCATCATGTAGGGTGACTGCATGACGTACAAGTGAGCATTCGCCTTCGTGGACCAGAACCAACCTCCGTTGGCGTCCTTGAAGTTCATCTTCGTGTCGCTCAGCATGTCGAATACCTTCTTGCCCAGGCAGACGATGATCTTCGGTTTCACCCGGCTGACCTCGTCGAGCAGGACAGGCATCCCCCATTTCAGCACCGCTGCCGGAGGGTTGTTCCTCTTAGCCTTCGGCAGGAGCCACTTTACCAGGGCGGTGTGGTAGTGCTCTTCCGGGAATATACCGGAGCGACCACAAACCTCCTTGAACAGATTGCCGGCAGGCCCCCGGAGGTAGTCAGCCTTCTGCTTGATGGTGACGCCATAGCTCGAAGTCTGCCTCTCCTGTGCTTCCTCTTCCTCGACCGCCGTGGCAACGAACATGATGTCCGCCTGCACCTCATCGGTGTGCTCGTGCCTGGCCGGCGGTTTCCCGGCCACGTAGAGCACCCCGTCGACTCTCCGCGTCTTGGTGATGGACTTGGGGCAACTCTCAGGCTGGTCGTAAGGAGGCTCGACCTCATCGAGGGCGAGCACTTTGACCGTTGGTTTGTGGTAGTCCGACATGTGCTTAGGATTGTGTGTGCAGGATGAGCTTTGCCGCTGTCTCCATCCATGTCACCAATACGACGAACACAGCCAGAAGACCGCCCTGCGTCTTCGCGTGAGCTTTCCAACTGCGGCGTCCGCACGCCTTGCGAACGGCAAGCGCCAGCAGGACGTGCAGAGGGAGCCATAAAACAAAGCAACCTATGTAATTGTGGATAGACATTTTTAGAACGGGATGGAATCGTCGTCTTCGATCGGCGCCGTCGCTTTCCGCGATCGCGCATGCAGCTCCGCCGCCAAATCAGCTGCCGCATCCGCGGCGGCCCTTTCTGGGTCCCCATCGAAGTCGTCGAAATCGATGACGAGACAGTCCTCGGATTTACCGCGTATGGCCCCTGTGGGCAACACGGGCAGCACAACCGACGCGGCAGGGGTCGGGTAACGAAGCGCACCAGATGCCACGGCCGGTGCGGCCGCTGCCACAGGCTCGGCCTTCTTCTCAATGGGCGGCAGAACCTCTCCCATATCCACGCTCACCGACTGCAGGGTTTGGTTGAACGCCGCCGCCGTGGGGTCCGCGAATATCGGAAGATCCAGAGAGGTGAGCACTAGACCATCCGGGGACCTCAGCCGGGACAGCGCGACGTAGACCTGCCCCGCCACGAACGCCCTGTCACACCGCACCACGACATCGTCCAAGCTCATACCCTGGCTTTTGTGGATGGTGATAGCCGAGGCCGGGATCAGGGGGAATTGGCCGACAACGGGGTAACGGTGCCTTTGGATAGGGACCCGCCCTTGCGCGATCTCCTCAGCGAATTTCTTGGGATCAATCGGTTCCATCTCGTCAGGGTCCTCCGACGAGTTGCGACTCCAGTAGCGCACGCTGATGGCGTGGACCGTGTCGTAGCTCTCGACCCTGGCAAGCTCCTCCGGCGTGAAAGCGGCCCGCGCGCGCTGCGACCACCGCGGGTCGGGCACACGAACTTCGACTATCACGACTTTGGACCGGTCCGTTCTTTCCGTGACCAGACGGTGCACGAAGCCCTTGGTCCCGTTCACGTAGCCCTCCATGGGATTGTTGACGGTGATCAGCACCGGCAGCCCCACACGTAGGCTGATGATCTCCCTGATGGTGGATCGACCCTCGATAAGGCGGCGCTGGACCTCCTCGATCGTCTCCCGGTTGCGCAGCTGCTCCTCTCTGACATCGAACACAGCTTTGACCTCGACCGTAGGACCTGGATACTGCTCCAGGGCACAGCGGTTGTCGTAGTCGGCCTCCTTGTTCGTGGCGCACAGGAACGTGAAGTTCGGGTGCGACGATGGTGAGGCGTTGGGAACGAGGCAACCGCGGAGGTGGGCCAGGTTGGTCGGACTGACCGGGATACCATCTCTCGTGTCGTTGAGGAAGTCGGTGAACCACCCGGCTTTCTGCCTGTGGATTTTCGTGAACTTCATCGGGCGGACCTTGGCCTGTTTCCAGGCCTCGCACATGAAGGCCCAGTCAGGCCTGTGACCCATGTACTTCTCGACAGGCGGTATCTGCCCGAAGTCTCCAACGAATATCATCTGCACGCCGCCAAACGGTTTGTCTTCCTTGTGGCGGACTTTCTTGAGGAAGAAGTCGACGTAGCCCAGCAGTCCCCAGCCGGAGATCATCGAGACCTCCTCCAGGATGATTACCTCGGTGTTTGTCAATTTTCTGGTGAGACCGTCCCGCATGGCAGCATTCACCTTCGGGTTGTTCTGCCAGCGCTGGTAGGTAGCCTCGTAGATTCGATGGATGTCCTCCAGTTCCATGTTCAGGATAGGGACGCCCGGCGGCCACTCCGGCCCTAGGCCTATACCGAGGAACGAGTGCAGGGTCTTGCCATCGACATGGGTGCCAGCGATGCCGGTGGACGCCGTGATGTGATAGTTGAGGCCTCGGTGCTCGAGCTCCGGGATCAGGATGTGCTTCAGGAAAGTCGTCTTGCCGGTACCGGCCCCTCCGGTGATGTAGAGGTTCGCCACATCCGAGAGGACCGCCAGCATGATGGCGCCCATCTCCCCGTTCACTTCCAGGCCGGCGGCCTGGGCTCTCTTCTTGGTCCTTTCGATCACTTCAGCGGGATCGACGCCGACACGGGACGAGGGCGCGGGTTTGTAGCCGCGGCCCGGGATGTCTTTCAGCAGCTGTTGCAATGGGTCAAAAACCATAGGATGGAAAAATTGGACCGCCGACGCTGGACACGTCGGCGGCCGGATACACTCGATCAACCTTGCAGGTAGGACGCCGCGCGTTCGAGGCCTTCCAGGACGACGCCGAGATTGTCCAACGGGATGGCCACCTTCGTGCCGTCTTCAGCCACGACCCAAATCACCGGCTTTCCGACAACAGCGAATTCCACCTCACCGCGGCCCAGTGTGTGGACAGTCCGGACGTCGTTGCAGAACTGGACCATCTTCACGGTTTTCGCCTTCAGGAAGCCGGGCTCGAAATCCGGGGTCGGCGAACCGACTACCCTTTGTCTGAGGAAGCCGGGCTGGAAACCCTGTTCTGGCGATTCTTCGCCTGGTTGCTCGTCCTTTCCTTTGCCATTCGAAGTCTGCGGGGCCTCGCCGCCAAGGACACGCCCGACACGCAGAGGTGTGGCGCCCACACCGGCCCCACGCACGCGGAGTCCTTGCGCCATACCACCGATCAGGTTGGCAAGAGCCTCACCGGCGGCGCCGCTCTTCGCAAGCCTTGCCATCGCCTCGGAGTAGGTGCCGCCGGCCTCCGCTTTCATCTGCGGCTTCCCGCACTGCCTGGCGCGGAGGACAATGGCCTTGGCCCAGGCCCTCCACTCATTCGCAGCTTCATCGCTGGCGGCTTCGGGACTGGCGATGGGAACTTCAGGTTTACCCACGGCCACCCAGAATGACTCGGTCGAATCGAGTTCTTCTTTGCCGGAGATGAGGACTTCCACGATGCGCTGAAGCACGTTCCTCGACCTCTCCGCAAAGGGCTGGCCTGCCACGGCGCTTTGACTGTCCAACGCGGCGGCCGGCGAGATTTCGGCCGACAGGTCACGCATGAGCCCGGTCAGCTTGTCTGCCCATTCCCACGTTGACTGTGCCAGCATCTCTTTCGCTTTCGACTGGTCGGCCTCGGAGAGTGACGACCCGGTGCCTTTACCGTTCCGGCGCTGCGCGGCAGCCAGGTGCTGCTCCAATCGGTCCAGCAAGGCGGCGTCAGAACGCTGATTTCTGGATTCCTCCAAGGCGAGTCGGAGGACGCCGGAGATGCTGGAACCGGACACCTCGGCAATCTGCCGGATGGTGTCCATGATTTTACCGGGGATGGATGAACTATTTGGTGTGTTATTCATGGGGTGTGTTCAGAGTTGTCGTTTGGCTTTTTTTATCGCGTTCTCCAGCAGCTTGTCGGCATCGGCCTGGTTCATTTCTCCCAGGTCTTTGCCAGTCGGAATTTCCATCGCGCCCACATAGGCGATGATGGGATTCCTGCTTTTCGAACCGTGCAGGACGGCTGAAATCTTTGCGGTGGCCTCCTTGCCAGGCCGGTCGTTGTCGAATGCCGTAAGCACCAGGTGGAAGTTTCCGGCGATCTTGACAGCATTCTCTTGGCTCAGGGACTTACCCATGAGAATCAGACCGCCCGCGCCGATCCGACCACCGTCGAGCGGCCCCTCGGTCAAGACGGCCCATCGTATGGGGTCAGAGTCGGCATCCGCGCGGGCGACCGCCGCGTCCCAACCCATGAGTTCCCGGAACGAATGCTTTGCCGTCTTGTATTTCGACGGGTCAAACTTCAGGTTTCCATCCTCGTCCACTTCGTCAAATGGCGGGTGGGGAATCCACGCTTGCTTGGCGGTGGCCCTGGTGGCGAGGACATCCCACTGGAAGGTGTATGGATTCAGGCCACGCTTCGTCAGCCCGTCCTCGGACACCACTTCGATGTAGCGGCCCTGCCATGTGAGCGGGACGCCGCCATGGAGGGAATGGAAAATGACGCGACCCTGCGGTGTGTCTTTCCACCCTCCAGGGAACTTCGGGTAGTAGATCTTGTGGAACTTGCTTTCCGGGTGCTCCTTGACGCAGAACCCGCACCGGTAGAGTTCCTCCAGCCTCTTGATGTCGAACTTCCGGTAGGACTCCATGTACCAGCGCGCCGGGTGCATCGGGCTCAGTTCGGAGAGGGGGACTATCTCCCCGGCCGGCGGCGGGCACATCTTTCCTGAGACGGGGTCTTCCATCCAGTGCGCTTCCCTTTCGGCCCCGTCCGCGCCACTGAGCAGCTTGTAGCTGGTGTGGATGTCGGGGTGGCGGGCGGTGATGGTGGACATCCGCAGCAGCTCCTCCACAGGGAACCGGTGGGGCGCTGGTGATTGCCACGTCCGCATGCAGACGCCGGTTTTCATGTTCCGCTCATCATTGACGGCGTCGTCATAGGCGGCATCGACAGGACTGAAGACGGAGGAGTCCTTGGTCCTCAGGTGCCGGAACTCGTCGCCGATACCGAAATACTTGCTCAGGTTGATGGCGTACTTCGGATCCCGCAGCTCCGCCTTGCCATGGGTGTGCAAGCAGGCAGGGCAAGGCATGTAGAGCTGGTAGCCAGAACGCTCACGGGAGAGCTTGACCATGCAGTTTTGCTGCCGGGCTATCTGGTCGGCCAGCCGGGTAATCTCCTCGGGGATGTGGGTGATTGCGTTAGCGTGGGTGACATCGGCGAGCACCGGCTCTCTGTAGGGGTCAGACATCGTGGTCTTCGTTGGATTCGATCGCGTTGCGGATGGCAGTCATGACTGCTGCGCGGACGTCGGGCGCCTTACGAAGGCTGCTGAGGCTGATGTCCACGTTGTAGGTGTAGTCCCGGCACTCCAGGGAGACCTGCAAGTCGTCCAGCCGCTTCCGGAGGTGGATGGTGTGGAGCCCCAAGGCGGTCATCCTGGGATCCTGCAACAGTTGCTTCCTGAGATTGTCGCTGGTGTTGGCATAGGGAGCCGCCTTTTTGGCGGAGAGTGTCCACCGGATGTAGTGGCGCATCCCTGCGAACCTCCACCAGATCACACGCCAGGAGTTCGGGGCCTTGTCTTCCGGGAGTGAGAGGCCGAAGAATCCCTTGGCTGCGAAGCCGGTGCAGTAAGAGCACTGGCATCCCTCCTCGTGCGCTTCACGGAGGACGGTGGCGGAGTGCTGTCCGCTCAGCTTCCACAGAATCTTACCTCCCGGCGGAGACGATAGGAGGACGGCATCGATGGTGGACAGGAGCTGGGCTGGTTTGGTTGAGGCGCCGCATTGGGGTTCTTCGTTCATGATGGTTTTGTGGGTGGTGGTGGGTCTTCGTAAAACTGAACGGTGGCGCTGCCTTTGTCGTAGGTCCGGACGTAGTGGGCGTCCACCCAGCTGTAGGCCGCGACAATGTGGGGGACGAATATCCTGCCAAACGTGGACTCGCAGTCAACCAGATACCAGCCCAGCTTCTTCCACTCGAAGGCGAAGGAGGTGTGGAGACCAGAGAATCCGCTCTTGTTCGTGAATATGAGCTGCCCGTCGGTTTCGGTCACTTCGTAGGGCACGCAGCCAAGCGTGACGTGACGGATGCTCAATCCTCACCTCCCTCGGCCAACAGATGGATTTTCTGCCGATTCTCCTGGGCGGCCTCGTCTTTGTCAGCCCACTTCTCGGCGAGCTTCCATTCCCGGAAACATTCCGACCAGTTGCACATGGGACGGCGGTCGCCGTTGAACCGGAACCAGAGTTCCATGGTGGGATGCCCGCCTTCCTCCATCGGGGGACCGCTGGGGACCAAGGTGGTGACCTGCCAATACTTCTTCTGGATCGTGAAGATCGCCGGTCTCAAAGCATCTGGTATTTCGGCGATCGCGATCGATGGCCTCTTGGATTGCCGCAGCCTATACTCGGCTTCCTCCTGCCACCTGTCGTAGAGATCCTCGACGATCTCCTCGCTCAATTCGGCCTCGTCACCGGCGGACAGTTGTGTGGAGTCCCGATCATCCACCAGGGTGACGGCAAACGCCACTGTCCGGCCGGAGGCGACCCTGACGTCCGTCTGGAGGGTGAACGTGGACGGGTAAAGCTCGATGACCTTGTGGAACAACCGCTCAGTGACGGCCTTGTTCTCCCGGATCACCTTCCGCATGGAAAGTATCCCGTCCGGTTCGGCCTTGATGGCTTTGACGAGCTCCATCTTCGCGGCGACGACCGCTTCCGGGTCACAGCCTGCCTCCCACGTCTGCTGGGCCTTGGCCATGTTTTCCGCTCTCGTCTCCAGGTGCTTGAGTCCGAAGACCAGCGGGGCGACCGCGTCGAATATGCTCCTGGCCCAGGCCAGATCATCTTCCCCGAGGGTCAGGGACCTGTCAGGCTCGTCCGCGTGGCCCACGTCGGTCAGGAAGAACTTCCGGGTCACCGCGGCCCTGACTACTGCCCTGACCAGCGAGGAGACGCTACAGAGCGATCTGGCGATGGCTGAGAGGCCCGCCTCGCTCTTGGTGACGTCGGAGGGCTGGAGGCCAACGAAGGGCGCCCAGTGCGCCGACAGTTGCACGCTCACCCTGTTGTTTGGGTCCGGTGTGGCGTAGACCCTGGAGATGACTTGGTATATCTGGCTGGCCGGAACGCTCAGGCAGTCGCCTTCCGCTGTCGGCAGGGCAATGGTGATACCCTGGCAAGGGGCTGCTTCCTTGAGCCTGCTCGCAATCTTGGACACGGCCCGGGGAGAGGTCAGGGTGATCAGATTGAACCGGGGAGTGTCGGATCCCCGCACGGATAGCATGTTGGCGCCGCCGGTGGCGGAGCTCCGGATCAGGACGGAGTCGCTCGACTGGTCGCCGCTCAGTGAGAGCAGGGCAAGGTCATTGGAAATGTGCCGGGCAGCGAGGAACTTGTTGACGGTGTAGTTGTGGGCACGGACACCGAGTTCGTCGACGAAGGACATCGCCCGGTATTTGGACTTGGAAAGAAGTTCGAGCATGGTGGCCCGGTCAGCCATCCAGTCCCGGTAGTTCACGAACACCGGCTTCGCCACGTGCTCACGCAGATTTCTGAGTGCCTCCTCCTTAGCCGGGGTGACACCAATCGACTTGCGGAGAACTCTCACTTCGGCCTCCAGTTTTGCCAGTTCTTTTCTGGACGGCTCCAGGCTCTGCTCGTGGAACGCGTGGAATTCATTCTCGGCTGCTCTCATCCTGTTGACCAAGTCAGCCGGGACACCTGCGGTGATCAACCAAGCCGGGGTGTAGGGGAGCGGGGAGACATAGCCCTTGCCCAATGCGGTATGGAGGTAGAGCCATTGGCTCAGCTCACTGGATGCGGACGCGGAATCTCTCGACTCCTGCCCACCTGGGGAAGCGGTGGTATTCATGTGTAGGGATGGTGCCGGGGATAGGGACCGGCGATACAAAGAAGCGTATTGATGGGGGATCTGTCAAGTTTTCGTTAAAAAATTCCACTTGCCGACACCCAACGCTCAGGTTTAGTCTCCCTCCGCTACCGGAGTCCGTAGGGAAGACTCTGGCCGGCTATAGGGGCAAAGGGGGTCACTGCCAGTTTGGCGGTGATCCCCTTTGTTTTTCCGGGTAGCCGGGATGCGCGAGCTTGCGCGACTCGCGCGAATTCAAGGACTTTGAAATCGGTCAAACACTCCAACTGTCTGATTATCAATAACTTACTACGCGCGAATTCAATAAAATCAAAGTCAATACGCGCACACGCGTGTCTTATGGCGGCTTCGCCTCGCGCACGTTGACTTTGATTTTATTGAATTCGCGCGTAGTAAATCGTTCTGTTTCAATCAGTTGGAGTGTTTTGACAATTTAGGAGTCATTGAATTCGCGCGAGTCGCGCGAGAGCACTGGGTCACACAGTGCCCGGAAAATCCATCATTCCTCGGATTCCCTCTTTTCCTCTTCCATCAGTTCCCGGGGATCGACGAGACGGAACGTGCAGACAACCCCGAGCATGTCGGATTCGAAGCCAGGCCCCATCGCCACGCCCCACCCGGCTTCCCGGATGTCCGGGCGAACCAAGGTCATGAGAATCGACTGAGCGATGTTCTCGTCCTCGGCACGCTTCACTGCGTTGACGGCACTGTAGCCCTCCAGCCTGAACGGGAAGTCCTCCCCACCGAGCGTTACCCTCAGCCCGGAGATGTTCTCCGCGACCGTGCGCTCCAGGAACCCGACGGGTGGGATGCGGTCCAGGTATCCTGAGCGTATCATCGCCCGCTGGACGGAGCCGTCAAAGTGCAGGACCTGCCCGCCCTCGTCCCGGCCCCACAGGAAGTAGGAACTACCGTTGAGCGGCGCCACCACCTCCCCGATTTCCTTGAGGTGCTCGCCGGCGGTTTCGCTGACGATGTACCAAGCCCCGATCTCGTTGCGGGTGACTTCATCGCCGAGGTTCTCGTCTTTCCCCACCTCCTGCCAACTGGAGCGGGACGACCACTCCCCGGCTTCCGTGTTCACGAACGAATGCGGTTCCAGCCATTCGTAGATCAGCCAGGCCACCATAGCCTCCCGGCATGTGGCGAGCGCGATGGTGGCGGGTTTGAAGAATTCGGAAGGAAGCTGAGCGTCCTTTCCAAGGTTCAGCCACTCTTCGCCGACGCCACTCTTCTCGGAAAACGCGAGGCCGCCGTCCCCGAAGAGCTTCTCGGCAACATGGCAGAGCTCGTATTCCGGGGCGGTCTTGAACTCGTTCTCGATCTGAGCGTCCTCCTGTTGCCGAGCCTCGGCATTCCCGACACTCATGCGGTCCCATGGAATCAGAGCCGGCTTCAACACCACGGTGTCGTCTTCCCACTCGGGAGATTTGCGGATCCAGTAGTAGAAGTTGTCGTCGTCGAGGATCTCGCTGGTGTCCCCATGCAGGGCCATGTTGAACAAGCGGATCAGCAGCTTCTCGGAGCCCTCCGCCCCGGAACTGATTTCGCTGATGACACTTTCCGTGTCCCGCCACCCGGCTCCCTCCACCACCTCCTGCCAGTTGCCGGAAGCCTCGATCGCCTTGTCGATGTCGTGGCTGGTGGATTCCTCGTTGCTGATGTCGGACAGCCCTCGCAGCTCTTCGATCAGGTAGGTGACAAAGACAGGCTTCATCACCTTGTCCACCCATTCCCGGCAGATGGATTGCCATAGCGGCGGCTCGTAGGCGTCAGCGGGGCGGTTGAACGGCCACACGGCCGCTTCGAAAGCGAGAGTTTTTCTTTGGAGTAATTGGTCCATTTCGGTTCATTTCGGTATCAGGTTTCTTTCTCGTTCCGGATCTTGCACAGGCGCACCATCTCCAACAGTTCGAAGTCCTTCACGTCGGAATCGATCACGGCGTAGAATCCATTCTGAT
>JACCDR010092742.1_pt1 | contig 16184 bp, 19 predicted proteins | sample 7446431 | NCBI WGS metagenome assembly JACCDR01 (sample SAMN15323443, study PRJNA562643) | freshwater metagenome | isolation source: river surface water | place: USA:Blue River Watershed | collected 2017-08-17 | reverse complement strand
TGTGCTTGTTCTTGTACTTTCATAGTATAAGTACTTAACTGCGATTCACTTGCTTTGTTTAAGCGATTGATATTTGCTTCATAGTTATTAGCAGTATCATACGAACTTTTGTACATACCCGCATAACCTAAAGCACCCAAAGCAATCACCACAACTACTGCCAGAAGTACTGCCATTCCTGCTTTCATAGATCAACTTTCCTCATGTAATTACCAACTAAAAGTGAAGATACCGCAGCTAAAATTGAGCACAAAAGAACTACCCAAATACTCGGTTCTAATTTATATTTCAAGTACTCGAATTACTTATTAGGAAGACGATTGAAATTATCATTTACGTCTTTTACAAGTAACTGTACTAAGTTCAAAGACATTTTCTCAGTCAGTGCAGTCATTCGTAATGTACTATGTAAAAATTCATTTTTCATGCCCTTGCCAAATGAAGTACTACTAAACTTACTTACCGTTCCATCTTCATCTAGACCCGCGAACATAATTACATCGTTCTTTTTACCGCCACGCCATTTTGCGGTGGTTGCTTTTACCAAATCAACATTAGTAGCAGGATACATAATCAGTACAATGTTAACTTGTTTACTCGCTCCCATCTCACGCAGTGCCATGTTGATGTAATCATTATACCCTGTGGCATCAGCCTTTGTCAAATTTATTACGTGATTTACACGATAATAATCATAAACTTGTGGGTAATTTGGCAACTCTTTCTTGTACTCTGCGGTGAACTCTTTCTCGTATTCATTCTCGTAGAATAAAGAATCTTTATTACCTAACAGGTAATTGATATAACGATGTTCAGTACTCGCTGGATCACCAATATTAATTTGTGCCCAACGTGGCGGTACTTTTGTTCCCTGACGGTTTACACGTTCAATTGTATGTGAATCAACCGAAGTTTTTACTGTCCAATCCACTTCATATGGATAATCAAAAACTTTATATGATTCACACGACTTTTGGCGTTTACCTTTACTGTCAGTATAGTACGAACAGCGTTCTTCCCATGTATAATGTTTACATGAAGAACTTTGTGAGTTGCACAACTCAACATGTCTTGATTTTGAAAGTACTTTACCATTTAAAATTTCAGTATCAGCCATTGATACGTACAAACTTGCGTAAGTGATTCCCATCATGATACCGATACTTACACACATTGCCAAGAAATGGAAACCAAATTCCTTAGTTGTTATTTGATGTGAGTACTTATATTTCATGATGATCATGATCAATAACGCTGGTGCAGCAATAATGAGGAAATTCATGATCTAGCCCTATTAGTGGTTAACAGGGCTATTCTACCGTCTAAGGGGCTGTTTGTCAAGCTGATTTTTTTAAGTTCATAATATAAGTTACGAACAACGCCTCTTTAGCCGCATCGAACAGAGGGTTATGTAAACAAAGATCGAACATCCACCCATTCTCATCAATAGAATCACAGAAACGATTAAGGTGTGGTTCAACCGTATCTTTCATTAATTCTTCATCTTCTTTAGAAAGAAGAAGTCTTAGTGAACGAACATTGTTCGGAGCAGCATAGTGCCACAAATTACCATCCCCGAACATAACACGATGGTTCTCTTGTAGAATACTACAATCAAAGTTACAACCATTTCCAAATACTTTAGTGTTTATCTGTGGTTCATCTTGACCATGTAAAAAATGTTTAACAACTAGTGGAATATTGGTAGAATCATAAACCGTTCCATCATGACGTATAGCAGAAGGTCTATCAAGTTTAAATGAACGTTGCATTTCACACAATGCAAGAGGAAACTCTTGTGCACAAGTATCGAACCAGAAGTTCATAGTACTTGCATCCATTTTAAGACCTACATCAATCTGATCCTGGATTGGTAGTTGTACATAAATCCATTCTAATTCATGTGTAAGTACTTCAGGAATTTTTACGATTGCATAGTTAGGAATTACAATACCATATCCTGAATTCTGTGGAGTACCAAGTGTTTCAATATCTAAAGAAAAAAGATTCATTATGCAGTCACCTTAACAGTACGGTAATTAGTAACTACCACAGTTTTGGTGTATGGTTCTACAAAGCTAAAATCAGGATCGTCATAGTCGTAATCGCTATAATAAGAACCACTACGAGATTGTGAACAGTAAACATAAACATTTAATTCAGGGAAGAAGAATGTCCAATCACATGAAGCATACTTACCTTCATCGATCCAATCACCTTCTTTAACGGTGATGAATTTAATACCATCATCGTTGTACTTACCTTCTTTATCATCAGTCATATCATTTTCTGAAATGATTTCTGATAGCTTATCTAGTAATTCTTGAGTATAAAGGTTATCCATATTTTTATTTTCTCCATATGAAAAAAGCCCCCAAATGTTGGGAGCTTTTGCGGTAACGCTTTGGATTATTTTTTCTGAGCAATATCGCGAAGTGCGATTTTCAGATTGTTATCCATTTTTTGCATTTCGATTGCGGCCTGTTTACGTTCCTGGCGACCAGCTTCTTCGATGCGAATAGTTTCTTTGATACCATTCAACATATCGTTTTGGATAGATTGAAGTGTGCTCAAATCAACAACCCCACGTTGGTTCGCTGCTGCTGCGTCTTTCATGTTCTGTGCAACAGTTTTCGCATTGTCTTTCAACAGACGGTTTGTTTCATTGTCGATCATATTCGACAATTCGTTATCTTTCTTCTGCTGCAAACTGATCAGAGAAAGACTCATGTTGTTTTTCCATGCTGGGATAACAACGGTGTTGAGAGATTCGAACTTCTCAACGGTGTTCATGTTAACTTTACGCATTGACGCAATCTGCGGTGCGGTCAGTTTTGCCAGTTGTACCAGACGGCGAAGTTTGTCGGCTTGCTTATCCAGTGCATCGGTAAGCATACGCTGATCATCCAGTACGTTCATTGGAGTTTCAGGATCAGCCATCAATTTAGCCAACTTCTGATCTTCAATGACTTTTACATCATCAACGTTTACCAGAATATCTTCCAGTTCATGCAGATATTCAATGTTCGCATCATATGCGTTTTCAAGCCATACTGCTTCGCCACGCATACGGTCGATACCAGTACTGAGAGTGCCAGTGATCTTTTCAATTTGATCTTTACTGGTTTCGAACTGATCAAGTACTTTCTGTTTGGTATCACCAAAGATATTCCAAACGCGAGAAAGCAGACCGTTACGTTGTTCACCCAGGCGAGTAATATCGACTTTACGAGTCAAAGTCAGAATATTAGAAATACCATCACCGAGTTCACCAGTATCAGCAACTTTAACTTTAGAAAGAATTTCTTCAGAAAGTTTACCAATGTTCTGACCTGCATCTGAACCCAAAGTATGGATATTCGCTACAGTCAGTTCCATTGAAGTACCTTTTGCATCACGCAGAGATGGTAACTGTTTTTCGCTCTGTGCGAATTCTTCTTGATCGATAGTTACTGGTTCTGCTTTAGTTGCCGCAGGTTTACGTTTGCGAGTTGTAGCTTTACGCTGTGGCTTAACTTCTTCAAAACCGTTGTTCACGTCGTCAATTGCCATCTTTTAAATCCTTCATTCTAAGTTAATTAGGAGTGCCGTCTTGATGTAAACATTCTAACAGCACCCACATGATTTGTCAAGGGTTTTTTCGATTATTTCGGACCCGTACTAAACGTTCCAGTGTCTTGTTCAGTATTGCTATCATTGCGTTCTTCAGCCTGAGCCGTTTGAATCGGTGCATCCTGGCGATACGCAAGATTACGAATAATGTTAACCGTTTCGTCATCAACTTTCTTGGAAACCTGATTCTGAAGTTTAACAATCAACAGTGGTACAACAACTTCTTGTACTTCTTTCAGCTTATTCAAGTCAGAAAGGAATTTCTTGTTAATCGTGCTTAATGACATTTCGGAAATATCCGTTGTCGCACGAATCTTCATCAGACGTTCCCGACGCAGTTCGAACTCATACGCATCTTCTTCGGTAGTGATAACATATTCACAACCTTTGATGCCATGTTCTACTGTATCTTTAATCTCAGTGAAATTGCTCTGAATTCCTTTAAAGACTTCAGAGATACCACTGAAGCGATTCGGGTCGATTGCAACTGCGTTACGCAAAGTACTCAGAATAGTACCTAAGTCTTCTTGCTTAACTTCAACCGCTTTCTTGTAACCGAACATGCGTTGTGTCCAGGTTTGTTTCAGTGGGAACATACCTTCCAGCACTGATGTAAGGTTATTGAACACACCGTGAATATATTCACTGTTCGTTTTCAATACCTGTACTAGACGAATCTGTTCTTCTGATGACTTCTGAATGCTAACCGTGATTTCTTGGCTACACACTTCGAAGTTTTCAATCCAATCCAGTACTTTCATAGGATGAAAGTTTTCTTGGTCATTCTGCATTTCAATAATAGCAGGAAGACGTGAATCGTTTTCATCCAGTTCTACACGTTCGAACACGATTGGTGCAGGAACGTCAGGTGTAGTATTTTGTACTACTGGTTTTGCACGACCTTCAAGATACTCCTGATATTCCTGCTGCAAGCGAGGAACCGGAAGTTCTTTGATTGAGATCTGTCCGAAATAAATGTCATCTAACATCATTTCCAGTACACGAAGACGAGTACTATCATAGAAAATGTCATTAAGATTCAACGGACGAACATCAAAGATCGGCATACCGTTACCATCATAGGTACGGTTGACAATAACGTTGAAGATGTATTTCTTAGCAACTTTATTATCAAATACTTTTAACAATGAGTTACGAACATAGTCGTAATCGAACTCTTGAATTTCAATGTTCTGACGACCATCGTTGAAAAAATATTTGCCTTTCATCTTATAATTCTCGCAGTTAAATTAAAAAGCGGGGAACTTACATTCCCCAAACAAACATTAACGCCAGGATACTTTAGCTACTGATGCAGTTGCCACCACACGAAGTACGGTGAAGTCTTTTTCGTCGTTGTCCTGAGCAAGACGTGCTGCTTCTGCTTTCGCTGATGCTTCGCTTACATGCTCTTTTGGCTTTGCCGAAATTGAGCTACGACCAGTTGCTTTATCAGTACCTGCAACAATGTAATTACCAGATTTCATTTTACCTTTTCCTTATTTGAAAGTCAATTTTTTATTACTTTAGAACTTCACGCAGAACAGCCAGATCACGCTGAGAAATACCTGCTGCTGCCAGTTGAGCAAACACACTGTTATCAGCAGTTTCAGAAGGTGCTGGAGTTGCTTCAGTTGTATCAGCTACTGCAACATCTTGTTCAACCCATTCTGCTTTACGAGCCGCACGGCGAGATTCGTATTTTGCTTTTTCTTTTGCTTCACGTGCTGGTGCTTTCGCTGCACGGTCTGCCGCTACACGAGCCGCTTCAGCTTCGATATTTGCTTGACGCTGAACTGCTTCACCTTTAGGAACAACATCAAAGCTGTCAAACAGACCAGGAATGATTGTCACTTCTTTAGTGTCAACATCTTTAACTACTGCGTACAGAAGATCTTGAGTATCAACCGAACGCATGTTCAGACCAACAATAGAGCCGTCTTCATTGGTGCTGTCCTGAACGTACTCAATGGTATCGAAATGATTGTCAATAGAGATCACGTTGGCGGCTTTGTAGGATGCGTTGTCGGTGTATACGAAAGTTACAGTTTTCATTCTGGTTCCTTTTTAAGATATAGAAAGTTTATTTTTTAACCCATAGAAGCTCACGGCTAATGCCGTTGTTTTCATGTGATTATAGTACTGCATTTTTCATGCCCTGTCAAGGGCTAAAATGAAAAAAGGACGAAAATTACGTCCTTTTTATATTCCACTGAAAAGCGTTGATTGGTGTGAATCTCTCCGGTACTGGAGATAAGTCATACATTGTCGCGTTTCTGAATTTAAGTATATATGTTTTCTCAAGAATTGCAACCGCTTTTTGTAAAGCTTGCATCGCACGTTCTTTCCAGAAATTAACATATGGTTCAGGACATGACAAGTAATCATACTTGTACATACCTAAACTGGCTTGCATTAGTCTTTGTGGGGCTTCAGTCCTGCCATCAACTAAACTTGCACCGTGTTGTACTGAAGTCCATCCTGGAATTCCAGGTAATGAACAAAATAAATCAAAGTCTCGAATACTAACACACTGTACTGAATCTACAATTTGATTATGTATTACAGCTTCTTTAACTGTAGTATATAATTCAAAATCCATAAATGCAGCTTTATTGTCGAATATAGTTTGTAATTCATTATATGTTGTAGGTACTGGTAATTCGGGCATCGTTGTACCGAAAACTTCCATACAAAAGATTTTCCATAAACCCTTAGTGAAAGCAACCTCTGCATCGTAAAGTTCATCAATCAAATATCTACCTCTAAGGTATTTCTCATTGACAAATACTTTACGTGCTAAGTACGCTTTCAAAACCATCTCAGTACTTACATCATTTCGATTAATGTTATCGTAATTTTTTCCTATACGATTTATCTCGTAAGTTCTTACGTACATTCTCTTACTTAAACCAACATTCCCTATTGGGTGCAATTCTGTCCTAGTACTTTCATGAAGTGCCATTAACATATTGTAGATTTTCATTATCGTAGTACTATATACTTTCCGTTAATTCCAACAATATATTCTGAACCAGATTTCAGTACATCATAATTTTCACCGAGAACAGCACTAAGTCTAGTACCATCTAGTGATGTATCATCATGTAGTAAACCTTTTACGTATGATTCATTTACGATACCAGAACCTTTGCTGTAATGCAATTCAGTACCGTACACACTTTTAATTTTAATGCTTTCATTAACGATTTCTACGTTAACTGCTGCGAAGTCGAAAAACTCTTTAAGTTCTTCTTCATTCACCAATTCCATATCATTTGTGATTTGGTCAATATCCATATCGATTGGATCGTTAACCCCGTACATTTGCAGTTTCCAGCCTGGGTCTGGACAAATGTTTTCAATAGATTTCATCAGTGCTACAAGCTTAGCTGGGAATTCACCATTACGTTCAAATTCAACAAACACTTGATAGCGTCCATCAACGTTAGGTGTTTCAGCAGCTTCAGTATCAATTACATCTACTGGTGAGCGTTCAATGAATGAACTCAAATCATATGCTGCATCAAAGTTGTCGAGTACTTGGAAAAGTACAACGATGTTTGATTCATCAATTTTTGGTGTATATTCATCTACGCTAATGATAGGATGAATTAAATCTTTTAGTACTAACGGTCTTAACGCACGTTCGTAAATTCGTTTAGTCATTATAGACCTCCCATTTGTTCGTCGTCGAATTGAATATCATCTGAACCTTGATCCATTTGATTAGGATCTTGTTGTTCCTGTTCAGGTTGTTCTCCTGGATTATCCATATCATCCTGTAAAGAATTGCTATTGAAATCAGAGGACATTAATTTATATTCATCGAAACTTTCAGGGTTAACTAAACGACGAGGAATCTGAAACTTATAAAGTAAAATAGCTTTGCGTTCATCTTTAGGTTTACGCATACTTGCAGCATTACCTAATACGCTTTGCATATCATCATTTCCACGTGGGTGTGCAATTGGGTATACTTCCCAATCTGGACGTACAAAAATCTTAGTACCTTGTTTCTCGAAAATTTTTGTAGCGATAGGATCTGGAAACGTGTCATGGTCAAATTTTAATGTTAGTTCAACCCAATACTTAGAAACGATTGGTCCTTCAACAACTTCACCATAGATCCAGTTCTTGTATGCATACAAATCCATATTGTCAAAATATTCTTCAACACCAAGAAGAATATCTAATAATCCATCTTGGTCGTAAAGATTTTGAACTGCTTGTGAACTATCCATGTATATCTTCCCTATAATAGTAATAATATAATCTTATTTACTAAACGGAAAAGGGGATTACTCCCCTTTGGTTACTGACCTGATATAATCATACATGTCAACCCAATTCATGACAATATTATACTCATCACCATTAGGTTTGAGTTGATTCCGATTATGGGAACAATCTAGTACTACAGTATCTAGACCCAATGATTCAGCTACGTCAATATTAGCTAAATGATCATCTACTACTGTTAGTACATTGTACTGTTCTTTTAGTTTAGAATATGTGGCACGTTTAGATTGATAGTTTTCGAGAATGATAATATCATCAAAAATATCCCCGAATACATTCATAAGATTTACTTTACGAAGTACTTCACCATGACCAAAAGTGCCACTCTTTGTTACTACAATAAATGCAACATCTGGATATTCTTCACGTAGACTTTTCATTGCATTCACAACATAACGATCCATTGGTTCAAGCAATCCAAACTCATATGAATAGAAGTTGAAATTCTTCAACAAATCCATAACTTGTTCACCATCGCATTGCAACCAATCTTGTAAGTTGTATTGTACTGGTTCACCTACGGTTTTAATATCGTAGTACTTTTCTACGTATTTTTTGAAACCGCCCAAGTGGTCTAGCAGAATTTCATCGCAGTCAAAAATGACTGCATCTTTTTTCATATTACTCATTTAGTTTCCTATTACATTTGGTCGTTACAGATCAAATCTACTTCACATAGTAGTGCGGATAGGTTCATCTCACGGTCTGAAACAGATGCTTGTTTAACTACTGCATCACGTATCTTAACCTTGATCTTCATTTCTTTGATTTCATCAGTAGTGAACATATCTACATTACGATACAAGAATGAGAAGAAACCATCGATTTCATCTTCTGGAATGTTCTGTACGATTTGTTCACGCATTTGACGGATATTACCCGCTTGTAATGCTTCAATAATTGCCGCACGATAGCTTGCAGTACTATCAATCGAATCTTCTAGTTTAACTAGTTTACCATCAACTACTGAACTCTGAAGTGTGTTCAATGTTTTACGGAAATCAGGGAAAGTACATTTAATGTACTTGTTAACTAGATCTAAACTTTCTTCAGTATCTAGTTCTACACCCTCATTGATTAGAATCTCAATGATACGAGTGGTGAAATCATCTTGATCGTGTTTTTCAATCATGATAGATTGAACACGAGAGATAATTGGTTTTAGAATTTTGTGTGGTTCATTGGAAGTTAGAATAAAACGAGCATTCTCGTGATAATCTTCCATGATACGCTTTAGTGAACCTTGTGCTTTGATACCCATTTGTTCCATTTCTTCGAGTACGAAGATACGGTAATCACCGAATGCAGAAAGACGTGCTGCTGCATCAATCTTATCACGTACTGCTTCCATGCCCTCATCGGACATGTTTAGAATTGTTACATCTGATGGGTCTACAAATCCATTTTCAACTAAGCCATTAATCAAGACTTTAATTGCTGAAGTTTTACCAGTACCTGCTGGTCCGAAGAAACCAATATGAGGAATTTGACCAGTTCTGATCCATTCTTCCATTTTTAGTTTAAAAGCTGGGTTTTTAAACACATATTCTTCGATACTACCAGGGCGATATTTTTCAGTCCATAGAGAGGTCATGCTCATTCCTTGTTTTCATTAATCCATTCTGGATATAGTAAAGCTGTAAAGATTTCTTCCGTCATTTCAATCTGGTCAAAAAGGTAATCAAAAGTGTTTGCCATCTTTGGATTTTCAAGACCCATATTCTTCACATTTGATGCTGATACCAGCATCGCTTTGAAAAGGTCTTCATTCACTTCGTATACCTTAGATCTGTTTTTAGCTACTTCTAGGTAAAACTTACCACTTCTGTTAGTACTAACAAGCTGTACATCATAGAAGTTAAATTTGTTATCCACTACACTCATAAAAACTCGACAAAAAGAAAGCCCTGACAATGCAGGGCGTATTTTAATATCCTAGACCTAAGAAGTCTGGTCGTTCATCTGCGGAAGCGAGAACACCTTTAGGATAATCTACTAAATTTAGTGATACTTCATCAACAGTAATTGTCCTTGACCATCTACCATGAGCAACCAAGATCCAATCACCTTCTTTGAGTTCAGTAATATCTTCACCAACGGAGTATACTTTAGCCCAACGGCTATGTACACCACGCACAGTACCGTCATCATCACGAAGAACGATACCTGATTTTAATTTTTGTTCACCAATATCTAAATCAGATACTAGAACTTTACCTTTACAAGCTGTAAGTACTTTTGACTCCATTTCTGTTTCCTTATTCTTGTTCAGCGTCGTCTTTTGCTACTTTTGCACGTTTAACTGGTGCTTTTTTCTCAGGTTCAATTACATCTCCAGTTGGAGTACTTTCAAATTGAGAATCATCAAAACCAGTATCCGCAAAATCCATTGGGTCGCCCATTTGTGGAGCCATCGAATGACTCTGATGTTCTGGACTAATATCAGGTTTTTGCAGTTCACGTTCACGTTCAGCAAGTAAGTCTTCACGCTTTTTGATAACTGTGCCGCCACGACCAATAATATCACCGCGAGCATTCATATTGGCATTACCAATTGCTACGCTGTGTTGATGCTGAAACTTCAACATCTCCATATCGATCTTCTGACCGCGATAGCTAGTGTGTTTCTTCATAAAAATCCCTTTTCACGCTAATAGGTACATTATACCATAATTTTTTTTACCATTTCAAAAATTCGTTCACATCTAGTTCATATTTTATTGAATCAACTAAGTGTAACCCAATCAAATATAAACAATAGCTGCTTACTGAACTTCCACGACCTAATCCCCAAAAAATATTATGTTCTTCGAGATAGTCTACTAGCCAGATCATACAACGTAGTAGTTTAGTCATGTTGTAACTTTCATATAAACTTAACTCATATAGTACACGTTCACGTTGAACATCAGTACTACATAGGTTCAGAAAATAGTCTTCGAGATTAATTTTATCATATGCTGGATCATAACGCCATAACTCATGGTTCTGGTCATGATTGATTGTATAATCCAACATACGTTCTTCTAATCCGAATTTTTTACAATTGTCGTTGAACTTTAATCGTTCAGCTTCATCTTGTTCGTTAAGTTGTATGTATCTTATGTCTGCACCGCAGTTTAAGGCATAAACCACGGCGTTCAAATCTAAGCGAACATCACCATGCTCGCTTATAGTTCTGTTTCCTTGTACTTTCATTTTTCTTTTCATCTGAAGTGTTAATATAACTATCTGAATCAAATACACAATGATTGTTTTCTTTCTGTACTTCATCCAAATCAATTTTAGCTTGGCGAGTACGTAATTCTTCTTCACAAGATTGAATTACAGTAAACATAGATTGTATAACTTCATATTGAATTCCTGCTGCTCTAGCAGAAGCAATACGCATAGAAACTTCATTTATCTTATCATGAAGTTCTTGATTACTTAAAGATGAAGGATCAAAAAACGGATGGAACATAAATCCTCCTTATTTAAATAGATTTGGCACTTTAAGTGATGCCGTGAAATTTTCTTTAACGTAACGTGCTGTGTCCTGAGTAAAGTACGAGAATTCTACTCCAGAAACTTCAAACTCATAGTTCAACAACACACCATGTTCATTGTTTTGTATTAAAGTATTAAAGAATGCTTCACCTTGTCCTGGCTGTAGATATGCCACAACAATACATGGGAAATACATAGCTTTGATATTATCTTCAATGTACGGATGGTTCATGAAACGAGGAACAGTATCTATCATTTCTTCTGAAAGACCGTTGATTGCATCAACAAAAACACCACGATTGCTTAAATCGGTTGGGTCAGTTAGTAGGTTTGTGGTATCTTCACCAACAACATTAAAAATGTTTTGGCGTAAACCATAAATTTCAGAAATGACTGAATTTGAGTAGTCGGTATAAACGAGAGGGTTTAAACTTAAATCTACTTGTGTACCTTCTGGATGAACTTCTCTATAAAGTACATCATACAATACATTACCTAAATTGTCAAGAGCAGAACGAACTTTATAATTACCTAGTACTAAACGGAATGAACCATCTGGAGTTGGTGCACCACCAGTAGTATCTACAATACCCTTTCTGATATTGGATACAGTCTGTTTTAATCCAGGCCAGTTTATTGAAGGATCAACAAAGTTTTCTTTCAATAACAATCTCGGTACTTTACGAACACCATATTTAGGATCTGTAGGTCTGTAATACCTTGCAGAACTAAATGCGTTCGATGCAATCATACTAAACCATGAACGTTCCAATGTCAATGACGGCTGAATATCAGCAGATAGGAAGTTTTGACCTAAACCACGAACAATACGTAATTTGAATCTTTGTGTTAAACTTCTACCATTTTTTCCTGTTGCTACAACATCGAACTGTAATGGTATATCATCGTTTGCTGTGAAATCTGCACTTCGAGCATAAGCAGTACCAATCATAGTACCGTCAGCACTCATATCTAATCCGTACTTACGAATGTCGTTAGGAGAAGTACTGTGATTAATTTCATACGTTATTAGGTCTGAACCACTAGCAGAAATTTTAGGATATACTGTGTGACCAAAATATTCACCAACATGAATTTCACCTAAGTTTGGATCAGTGTCAAATGAAATATCACCACCAGTGTTATCATTAACAACTATACGGAAAATACGAGTGTTGTTAATAATTCCTGCACCTAATGATTCATTGTATAATCCCAAATCATACCATCTATCAGGATTGTATTCAATGTAGTCTGTACCTTCGAATACTGTCTCTGCAACCACATATGGATATACAGTTGTATCTTTCAATTGATACAAATGCCCTGGTATTGGTTCTTCATGCATAGTACTGGTATCATCTGGAGCAACCCATGTTTGATATGCTCTGAATCTTTTACCAACAAAGAATGCATCTTCTTGGGATAGATAGTATCTTTTAACAGAAACAATACGTACTTTTATATAAGCATCAATCGGATCGGAATCGTATAGCATAGTTTGTACTATTTGACCGTTATTCCCATTGAACTTCAAACCACTGTTTACCAGATTTCCATTAATGTCACGAATGAGTAATGGGATTTCTTCTTGTAAACCATTGGATAAATCAGGTACAATGATTGTTCCTGAACCAGTGATGTGTTTTGATGGCATCTCACCAGTACTCATAGTGAGTATTTCATACGCTGGCATGAATACGTTTGTTGTACTGGAAATGTTTTGACTTTTACCGAAAGCCTGAACAAATAAACGGCTTTCAGCCCCATAGCCAATTCCACCTATTGTGTATAGATTGTCACCATGAGTTGTTAAGCCTGGGGTTAACCAAACTTCGTTGGTTGTATTATAATTTAAAATCTGTGTAGTTGTACCAAGAACGCCACTAGGAACGGTGTTCGCAACTTGATTGTCAATAATCGTAATAACATTAATGCTATCGATATTGAAGGTTAATGATTCTGGACCATCCCAAATTCCATCTTGTGGACATTCTATTTTAAACAGAAATGCATCTACATATGTAGCACTTGAAAGGTCGAATGCCTTTCTATTAATTTTAACTACATGTGAACCTGCAATTGTTGATGAACCAGTTCCTGCTTTACCAATAGGAACTAATGTAGAAGTACTTTCACCAATCGAAACATTAAAATCTCGTTCTTCATAAGTTTCCCCTGAACTGACAATATTGAATTTGAATTCTAAATGATCAGTACTTGCAAGATTATATTGATTATTTTGCGAAGTGGATTGACTTTTTTTCAAACGTAGTCTAAAGTACGTGGTTTGTCCTTCTTGAATTGTATTGGTGTCAGCGATCAAATCCCATTGGGGTTCGAAGTTTGCCATATCTAATCTCCAAAACATAAAAAGCTTTGACGTATTTATGATATGTTCTTAATTAAAAATAAAGGACGCATAAAGCGTCCTTATAAATTAGTCATCTTCTGGTGGAACAAAATTCATTGCTCGTAATTCTACAAGTTCTTGCTTATAGATATTCCAGATTTTGTCGTGATTCGCCAATAGATCATTGTACTCATCCATCTTAGCTAAAGCGTCTTCAATATCTTGAAGTACTTTATCATAGTTTTCCTGAGTCCAGCGATAGCTTGGGAAATTCACAATGTTTTGAATGTTATCTTCTGATGCTTCAATCTCGCCATTTAGTGCTGTAACGAAATCTACCACTTCTGCACGATTCTGGAATGATTTGATTTTAGCCATCATATCATTGTCAAAACACTCTTTGACTAGAATCTTATAACGTACTTCTGCGTCTGCATCTGCTAGAAGTTTTTCATAACGCTTGATGTAGTACTTGAATCGGAATTGAACGAAGTCCTGGATAATCTCTAGAACATCATTGTAACTTTTTACTTTTCCGTTTTCGCCTAAAACATTAAGGGTATGTGCCAATTTTGTTGAAATGGAAAAATACTCAAGTACATCCATTTCTGACCATGAACCTGAAAGACCACGTGGTAGTTTTATGGTAATGTCTACTTTACCAGAACTGTTATCTTCGTAACTACGAATCTTACCAGAATCTTCCATTTCAATCAAGTCCTCTACGAACTTCTCTAGCTTCATACGTGGAGCTAAACCAGTAATTCGAACTGTACTTGCATCGATAACTTCAGCTTTACCAAAGAACGTATACTTACCTTCGCCACGATCTTCAACATAATCATTCGCACCATAACTTGCATAGTACGGAACCATTGGATGAAGTTCAGTTCCTTCAATAGCACGAATAGTATTGTCAATAATATCATTCATACGATATGGGAAAATGAAGCTCTTATACGCTGTTGCTGTACCGTCTACACCAAGTAGAGCAAGAGGGATTAATGGTAGGAAGAACTTAGGTTCCATCGTAGTACCATCATAGTTTTCTTGCATAGGAACAACATCAATATCACGAAGTACTAATGCTTCAGTGATTTTGGTTTTCTTCACATATGTATAACGTGGACTTGCTGGTGTAGGGTTTACCTGAGTACCGAAGCCACCACGTTTACCGATTAGTGGATAGTTATTCACAACTGGACTTGCTAGGTTCTGTAAAGTACCACTAGCTGAAGCATCACCATGAAGATAGATACCATCGCTGATCATACGACCTGCACAAGATACAGTTTTAATTTCCCCACTAATTTTACTTAGAGTGAAGATAGCTTTACGCTGAGAGTTTTTGAAACCATCAATCCCAGGTAGAGAACGGTCAAAAGTACTTAAAGCGTACTCTAGAGATGATTGGTTAATATATTCTGAACTTTCAAAGTCCAGTAGTGTTAGTTCATTTGGAACAATTTCTTTTGTTTGTTTTGTTTTACGCATTCCGTTTGCCTCTTTGTTATTTCGGGGTACTTCATGTACCCCACTAATGATTAGTCTTCTCGTGTCCACTCTTTACGATCATCTGCACGTTCTTTGTTAAAGATTAGATCTAAAGTTTCCCTTAGATTGCCATCGTCAACAATCGCAACAGCTACGCCGTTGGATAGTGCATCGCGGAAGTTTGAAACTTCAAGAGTACCAAGACCTTTCGCACGAGTTGCTTTCCATCCTTTCCATTCTTCTGGATTGTACTCATGGACGTTATGACCATAGAAGTACCGTGACTCTTTACCTTTCTCCAAAATAATGAATGGAGTTTTGAATACGTAAACAAATGGATTGTCTTTGTCTTCAAATAGTTCAGGCCAGAATTTGTATAGGAAGTTTACAACTAGAGCACCGATGTTTTTACCATCCTCATCTTCGTCAGCACAGATATAAAGTTTTCCGTAGTTCATATTCTCACGAATCGCTTTCTCACCAGGAACAATATTTAGCGAAGCCATAATATCGTGCAAAGCGTCTGATGCCATTAGGTCTTTAGTTTTTTCCTTACCATTCACGTTCATAATTTTACCACGAAGTGGTAGAATACCATGAATAGCAGAATTACGAGCAGCAGTCATTGAACTTACAGCAGAATCACCTTCTGCGATTAGAAGAATACAGTCCATACGGTTAGAACCGTTAGCATCACGTAATTTAGCAACTTTACCTTTTAGTAGGCGTTTTGCCATTTTACGATCTTCATCTGCATCTTTCTTGTTAGTACGTTCAGCACAACGGGCATAAATTTCTTCAACCCACTCTGAATTCTTCTTCACTAGTTCGTTAAAGAAGTCTTCGCTTAGTGCATTCTGTACTGGTTTAATGACGTTCTCATTAGTTAACTTCGTTTTGATTTGAGAGTTGAATGTTGGTGTATTCATCTTAG
>JACCDR011156314.1_pt1 | contig 16185 bp, 13 predicted proteins | sample 7446431 | NCBI WGS metagenome assembly JACCDR01 (sample SAMN15323443, study PRJNA562643) | freshwater metagenome | isolation source: river surface water | place: USA:Blue River Watershed | collected 2017-08-17 | reverse complement strand
TTTCGGGTGCGAACCGTAACGGGACCGAGGTTTTTACCAAGTTTGTGTGGCGGAATGCGGGTGGCCAGGCTGGCCGGGTGATCCAGGTCATCCAGGTTGGTGAATACCTGTCATTCCTCAACGACAACGAGGCGCTTGGCACCGCAGAACCGCTGGCAACCATCGATCTGCGCGACTTCGCCACCGAATCCTCGACTGACGCGATGATCCGGACCACCCACGTCTCCATGGCGGATGGTCGATCACATCTTTTCGTCAACTCCGAGAACACTAACCCATTCTACGTCGCGTTTACCAACGACGAAGTGTCAATCATCACGTACCAGATGCGTGTGCGAGACTTCGTGGGCAACAACGACGGCGTAGGCAACTCAGTACAGCCTACGGAACTGACCACGTCGCACAGGTACAACCTGTTCAACCGGGGTTGGACGCAGACTGAGATCGAAGACTACTTCGATGACCTTTCCAAGTACCCGTCGAAGAACATGACGTCGAATCTTGGCTACAAGCGGGTCACGAATGCTGGAACCCAGGAAGGTTTCGGTACCAAGGAGTGGGACTCGGCCAAGATGGCTGCCGAAGTCTTCAAGGACGCCTCTGCTCCGCAAGGTTCCATGCTGCTGGACCCCTTCGATACCACGGTCGGCTACGGAAACGTAGACCCCACGTCTGGCGTGTCCGCAAACATTCCGATTGAGTCGTGGTCCTTTGCATCAGGCACCCCGACTACGGTCACCATCGTCACTGAAGACCCACATGGGCTCGATTCCGGTGATACGGTGATCATCGACAACAACCGCTACAAGTACATCTATACCATCATCCCGGTTGAGCGCAGCCTGGATGGATCGTACACCGTTACGGTTGTGAACGACACCACGTTCCAGATCAACGTCCCTGATTCGCTGTTCGCGAACTTCGTGACGTTCACTAGCAACGGCCAGTACATCAGCAAGGGCACCGTTGGCGTCTCCATTGCGGAAGGTGGTGGCAACATCATCAGTTCCAGCGAGGGGTACATCACGGACCGACGACCGGCTGTGATTGCCTGGTATGCCGGTCGCGTCTGGTACTTTGGTACGCCGCACGAACGACTGGTGGACACGGCCATGTTCACTCCGATCATCGAGGGGCCGCAGCAGTACGGCCTGTGCTACCAGCAGAATGACCCCACCTCGGACATCTTCAACTCCTTGCTTCCCACTGACGGCGGTACTATCCGTATCGCAGGGTTGCACGGAGTCAAGAGTGCTACCGTCCTGGGTGACTCTCTTGTGATCTGTGCCGAGTCCGGCATCTGGGAGATCCGGGGTGGCCAAGGTGGGTTCGCTGCTGACAACTACCTGGTCCGCAAGATCTCTGACGCCGAGTGTACCAGCAAGGTTGGCGCTGCCCGAGCGGACAGTGCAATCTGTGTAGCGACCAAGCGCGGCATCTATCTCATTGGTTATGATACCAATTCCGGCTTGATCAGTGCCCAGAATATGACAGTCGGCCGGGTGAACAGCTACTGGAACGCCATCCCTGAGTCCAAGATGGAGTCTATCCGTCTGGATTATGATGATGCGAAAAAGCGCTTGTACACTTTGGTCAGTCGTGCTACTCTCCACACCCAAGCTATCTCCTACGCGGTTCCATCGAATCGTTATACAGAGGCTCTGGTGTACGACTTCCGCATTGGCCAGGGTGGCGCTTTCTACAAGCTCTCCATGCCCCTCCGTCTGTCTGGTGACCCTGCTGGGTACATCGGCGGCATGACCATCCTCGACACCTCAGACAACTCAGGCCGCAACAAGAAGGTCAAGTTCGTGTACGTCCGTACCGCAACTGGCAAACAGCGTGAGATCGCCTTCTGTGATATGGAGAACTCCACGTTCACAGACATCTCTGGCGAGGAGCACGTCCCGTTCTTCCGTGCCGCCTACGACAACACCGGTGACTGGCATAAGATCAAGCGGAACATCTTCTGCGTGTACATGTTCATGGGTCGCACCGAACAGGGCTTCACTGAGGAGGGCGACGAACTGGCCCCGATCAATCCGGGCTCCGTTCTACTCCAGGCTCGATGGGACTGGTCTGATTCCAGTACCTCTGGCAAGTGGAGTAACCCTGTCCAGGCCTACAGGCCGCGTGCTGCCACCTACAACCCGACTAGCGTGGCCTCAACGCCTGAGGATGGGTTCCCTGTCATTGTGACGAAGAACAAGATCCGTGGCTCAGGCCGGGCTCTCGCGCTCTACGTCTACGGTGAGGCTGGTAAGGATGCTCACATCCTTGGCTGGCTGATCCAATATGGAGCGTTGAATGGCTAACACAAACACAATCTCTGGTGTTGCACAAGGCGCATCCGCGGGGGCCGCATTCGGTCCCTGGGGTGCTGTCATTGGTGGTGCGATTGGCGGTATCGTCGGCCTGGGTGCTGACAAGAAGGCCAAGGAAGCCAAGCGGCTGATGAAGAAGGCCAATGCTCTGCGCACCGATGCTACCATGCTTCGGTCGTTTGCTGAGCAGCGGCTGCTTCTGCGTCAGGCCCAGCTTGCTACAGCCCAGGCTCAGGCTGCTGGCCTTGCCAGCGGTGCTGAGCTTGATAGCTCGGCTGCCCGTGGCATCAATGCCAGTCTGCGCAACCAGATGTTCGACAACTTCAACCTCGGTGAGTCGATTCTCAACGAGCAGCTTGATGCGAACGTCTTCGAGAACCGGGCCAAGGCGAAGCTTGGCCAGGCCCAGGACACCATGGGCTTACTTGGCTTTGCCACTCAGCTTGTGGGTCTCATTCCGCAGGGCGGCGACAAGGGCCGCACTAACAACATGGGTCAGCCTCTATTAGAGGGTGGCACATTGCAGAATCCTGCGACGGGCGGTTCCGTCTGGGGATCTTCGTGGGATACCCCGCTGGTTCGTCCGGGTGGCATCCAGACTCTGAACACTAATGGGCTTGCATAATGGCTGACCAACCGAAGCGCCTGCCTCGTCTCCCTGCTCCCGATGCCAAGCCGGTCTATGCGCCGGAGGCAGCTTATGAGGCTGCTGCAACCACGGCTATCGTGCTGAACAGGCCCGAGGATTTCGAGGCGTATCGTCAGTCGTTCGAGCAGGCAGGGCGCATCAACGAGTGGGAGGACTTCAAGTTCCACTACCAGTACTCTCGCGATTCGCAGGCGGCCGAGCGAGTCATCGCTCAGATGAAGAAGCACGCCTATGACACTGGACTAGAGGTCTCGCAGCAGGATGCAGCGAAGTTCGTTCAGAACGTGGTGACTGCTGGACAAGCACCGCCTACGGTCACCGCTCCCGCAGTGGTGGCCGCGAACGCTCCTGTTCCGGAAGACGCGAACATGGAGTCGATCACTCAGTATGCTTCGATGGCCCAGCAGTTGGACCAGCGAATCATCGACCTTGAGAAGTCTCGCGAAGAGAACGTCTTTGCCATGGCTGAGAACTTCAGCGACAAGGGTGGCGTGTTCACCAGTCTTGGTAGCGTAACCACATCCGCCTTCCTGCCCACGGATACCCCGCTGATCGCGTACATCGCCAGCGAGATTGGTATGCCGTATGAGGTCGGTGCGGGTGAGCAGCTTAGCTCCATCTCCGAATACATCAAGACGCTTCCGCCCAAGGAGCAGAACGCCAAAGTCCGGCAGTTGATCAAGACTGTGTCCGAGATCCCGGGTGTTGCTGGCTTCAAGGAGTGGGAGATCCTCAGTTCCATCGTCAACCCGGATACTGGTGTCGTCAACACCTCTGGGCTTGATCGGTTCCTCAATGATCTCGGCACCGCTGGTGACGTGATCAATGCGGGCGGTCTCATCCGCCTTGTTGGCAAAGGGTTCAAGACCCTCAAGCCTCTGCGTCTCGCTTCGGTGCTCAACGCCGGACGGCCGCGGACGTCTGCCAACTACATGTCCAAGTTGATTCAAGATCTCCAGACGTCTGGCCTTGCTGCAAAGTACAACATCAGCAAGGAAGCCGTTGTGACTACCCAGCTTCCGAAACCCAAGATCTCCCTTAGCCGAGACGTGACTCCTGATGGCGTGATCGAAGATGCTGAGCGTGCTGCTATCGCGCGTGCTGGTATCTCCGAGGTCGACGCCTCGCTGCGCTCCAACCTGTTCACTGCACCTGAGGTGCTAGCGAAGGCGGAGCGTGTTGCCCGTGACATCGAAGAGGTTGTCGGGCCCCGAGTTCGTCCTTCCCTTTCAACAGTCCGGGTGCACGACGACGGTGCAGGAGTTGACTTTGAAACTGTGATCGGCCGCACCACCGCCGAAGGATTCGCAGGGTACAGGTCAGCGGAACGCTTCGCGGAAAGACTTCGCTCAAGAGGCGAGGACGTCACGGTACTGAAGAGCAATGAGAAGGGCGAACTCGTCCCGGCAACCGGTGCCGAGAAGGGCGTCGGTGACTTCTACGTCCAGATGAATCAGCGCCATCTCCTCCGTCCCGAGGACAAGATGCTGTTTGGCTTCGACCCTGTTGCCACAGGTTCGTGGCTAGGCACGGCTGGCCGCTGGTTCCTGAGCCCTGCTGGCCAGTTCGACCAGAAGATCTACTCCGCTTACAGCCAAGCTTTCGCCAAGGAAGCAGCAGTAGCCGCCAAGCTCGATTCGATTGCAGCCCCGCTGTTCCGCGATCTCTCGGCTGCGGATCGCAATGCAGTGGGCAACATGTGGGAATGGACGGAGCAGTTCGGTGTCAAGAGCGGTCGTACTCCGACCCACTCGGAACTGAAGGCTGCGTTCCCTGATGCGTCTCCCAAGTACCTCCGTGGCTGGAACCAGCTTAAGCTGTTCTATGACACGGTGTACGAGATGAACAACATGCGTCTGTACCGTGACTTCCTGGCGCGTGGGGCAAAGACGGTGCGCAATGGTGACAGTGCTTATCACGGTACACTTGTGCCTAATCCTGATCGCCCTGTTACAGTACTGGATCTGGCGACGGGAAATAGTCGTGAGCTTACCCGGGCTGAAGTTAACCGTATCTATGACGCCGGTGGCAATATCATGCGGCTGGATACTGCTGTTGATGGGTCACGCGGTAAGCATACGCTTCTCCTTGCTGAGAAGGGGACCGAGTGGAAAGTTAAACCCCTTGAGCGTAACGTTCTCAAGTATATCCCCGGCTACTACCCCCGCATCTACAGGGACTTCTACTTCATCGAGCGAGTCTCCGATGAGTTCGTCGACGGTATCCGCCAAGTCAACAAGCAAGGCGTCACCGTGGCACAGTCTCGTGCTGAGGCTGAAGAGTTTGTCAAAGCGATGCAAGCTAAGAACAAGGACCCTGGTGTCAGCTACCAGGTCTCGGATGACGCACGTCTCCAAGCCAAGGATCGCACCGCCCAGGACCTAGACCGTCTTCGCACGGAAGGCCGCCTGTTCTTTGACAGTCGTCAGCAGCAGCGTATGTACAATGTGAACGGCAACCTGGCCGACATCATTGATCCGATCAACATGCTGAACACCACCACTCGCATGGTGTCCAGACAACTTACTACCGAAGACCTTGTGAAGTCTCTCAAGGCTTCGTGGAAGGAAACCTATGGCGACCTCTACAGGGGAAACTTTGATATTGCAGCGTCCTCCGCGGTGGATGCTGAACTTCGCACGCTTGCAAAAACTGCTGGACCCGAAGCAGTCAAGCGAGTCAGACAAGCTCAGCCACTCTGGGATTACATCCGACTCATGGAGGGGGCCACTACGGATACCGCTGCCTTCAAGCGGCGAGCGATTGCCTCGGCAGAATGGCTCAACAACGCACTCCGACGAGTTCCCGGTCTAAAGGGTGCAGGTGTGGCTCTGGTGCGGAATGCCCAGAACATCGCCCCTGTGGAATTCATGAAGAGGCTGGCGTACTTCGACTTCCTTGTGACGACGCCGGTTCGCCAATTACTGTTGCAGTCTGCCCAGCTTTCTTTCATCAGCCCGTTGCTTGCATTCAAGCGGCCCGGCTATTTGGCCCGCTGGCACCTGGATACTACTCTTTTGATGCAAGGCACGAAACGTCTTGCGACCGCTGCGGCTGGCGGGAAAGCCCTGACCAACCAGATGCTACACCGGAACGCCAAGTTGATGGGCCTCGGGATTGATGAGTACAAGCTACTGATCCAACAGTACGAGAACTCTGGCCTACTCCAGACGGTGAACGTGCACAGCTTTGCTGGTGACATTCGCCACGGTGAGCGAGTGACCCCTGAGACCACGGCTGGTCGAGTGGGCGACTTCCTGTGGGGTGCGGCTACGCTACGCCCCATTCGTGAAGGCATGGAGAAGTATGGGTTCCAGCTTGGTGAACAGTTCAACCTGAGCGGCAGCTACATGGCTGCTCTCAAGGTGTATACCAAGGATGCGAAGATCGCCAAGCTGACAGACATGACGGCAGCGGACTGGAAGAACGTTGGACAGAAGGCCAGTGACTACGCTCTCGGCATGAACCGAGCCAACTCGTCCAAGTATCAGTATGGTCTAGTGTCTCTGCCCCTTCAGTTCTTGAGCTTTACGCACAAGACGTTCATGGTCATGCTCAAGGCTGCGACCTTCGGTAAGGTTGGTCCTCAGTCGATCACTGTTGGTGATGCCTACAAGATTCTCCTGGGTCAGGCCATCCTGTTTGGTGGTGCTGGTTTCGGCATGAAGCCCGAGGTGGAGGATGCTCTTGCGAAGTCAGGCTTCGGTAACCTGGTCGGCACGGAAGTGTCGGACATCATTGCCGGTGGCTTCGTGGACTACATCTTCGACAAGGCCCTCCAGTCTGTCGCTGACGACGCGGAGCTTGACCTGCCCTTCGACGAATTCTTGGCCCCCGGTGCCAACGTGATCAATGTCCTCCGTAAGATGGTGGAGGCCGTCATGGAAGCGCCTGCCGGGGAAACGGCTCTGGGCCCCTCCGTGTCACCCCTCTCAGGGATCACCAAGGCGGTCGGTGTGGCCCGAACCCTGTCGGTGGCAGAGGAACTCCCGGGTACCCCCATGGAGAAGGCTGAGATCGTGGCTAATGCGTTCCTAGGGGGTATCGCCCAAGGCTACAGCAATGCCACTCAGGCCTACTCGGCTGCCCAGATGGGCCGCTGGCTGACTCAGGGCGGTGACCCGACTGCCGTTGAGACCAAGTGGGCTGAGGTGATGGCCAAGGGTCTGCTGGGTATGAATCCTCAGTCCGTGATCGACACCCACTACATCCTGAAGGATCTGAGGGAAGCCGAGAACGAGATCAAGACGGATGCCAAGCGCTACTACGAACAGACCAACATGATCATCAATCTCTGGGCTGACCAGAAGATCGGTGATCAGGAACTCCTTGCCAAACTGGCGATGGAGAAGGCGGTCCTGTCCACCCTGCCGGAAGAATACCGCCTCGCCGTGCGAGACGAACTCCACAAGATGTACATGCGTGACAAGGGTCAACGTGCGGGCATTGAGTTCGTGATTGCCAATGCTATCAGCCGGGGTGTCCCGGCCGATGAGACCCTGCGTGCCCGGATCGCCAACACCCCTGCCATTCAGGATGAAGGCCAGCGTGCCTCACTGCTGCAATGGCTGGACCTGCGCCTCAAGGAGCAGAAGGAAGCGGTCGACAAGGCGAAAGAGAACGTGAACCGTGACATTGAAACTGCAAAGGAGTTGAGCGATGCCGACTAATCCACTTCTTGGCACCAGCGCAACTATCGTTGGCCAAGACGAACAACTGCCGTATGATGGGCAGGGCCAAGCCCTAGCTCAGGCGGGGCAGGCTATCGCCGGTGCCTTCGGGGACATCAAGACCCGTGGCCTCCAGAACGATCTTCAGGCTGTCACGGATGAAGCTGTTGCTACGGCTCAGGCTGAACTGGCTGCACAAGACCAGCCAATCACCTCAGACGTAATTGCGCAAGCTATCGGTGGTACCGCGGATCAGGTCGATGACCCGGACAATGCGGTCATTCGCCCTGTGCTGGAGTCCATTGCTCGACTCAAGCGGGCCAATGAGCAGGGGTCCATCAACGTTGATGAGTTGAAGATCAGGCAGGAGAACATCCTTCGTGAAGCCATCGCTCGTCATCCCCTATATGCCGCACAGTTCATTCAAGGTGCAGGCCAGCAGCTTGGGTACAACCCTATTGGCTCCACGGTTGACGCCATCGGTGCGTCACGTAGCCGTCTCTCGGCCCCGAAGACCAAGGCTGACGAGATCGAGGAGTACTACGAGAAGCAGGGCGACAACCTGAATGTCGACAGGACGCTGAAGTTCAGCAACCCTGCGGCCTGGTACGCCCAGGTGCAGAAGGAAATCAGCTTCAACCAGCGTCTCCAGCACGACAATCGTACCTATCAGTTGCAGGTGACCACGCGACAGATCACAGAGGAGCGCGCTTTGCAGCAGCTTCGTGCTGTGAACATGCCGCAGTACGGTCGTAAGGTTGTGACTGACCTTATGAATGCGTCTCGGCACTTCGCGACAATGTCACCAGAGCAGCGCAACGCTGCTATCAAGAACGGCGAGTTGGACCAGCTTCGCACGCAGATTGCTGCGGCGCGAGTCGGTCTACTGAACCATGTTCGTGACATGAACGGCAACCTTGAGAACTACCTCACCACGACTCAGATCCAAGAGGCTAGCCGCGATGTGCTCGGTATGTTGGACTTCGCTGAGAAGGCCACTGATCCGGTCGCTGCGTTGCAGGGCATCAAGACCCACCTTGAAGCGGTCACCCTGTCCAACGTGGACTTCAAGTATCCGGAGTTCGGTACCATGGAGCGGGTTGTCGGTTTGCTCGGACGACTCCCAAATGATTCACTGATCAGCAAGAAGTTCAGTGAGGAGATGTCCAGCGCGGTCGCTCTCGGCTTGAATCACATGATCGGTGGTATCATCAACAACAGGGACCCGGCAGACTTCAGTCCCATGTTCGTGATTCCTCCGGAAGTGTCGCCTAATCTTCCGGCTGCTGACCGTGCCGAGGCTACTCGTAGGGTGCTACAGGGTGTTCAGTTGAACATCAAGACGGTACCGAACGACCCGTATGCTCGCCGCGCTTTCACCCGTTCGCTTGGTGCGTTCTCGACTGAGTACGTCAACAGCCTCCGCCAGACTGGTCAGGCCCCGGATGCCCAGACCAGCCAGCAGTTGGTGGACATGGCTGCCTCGGACGATTTCAAGAACATCATCCTTGACCCGAATGTGTCGGTTGACGACATGCGTGGGCTCACCAACATGAACGAGATGTTGGCTGCTGAAGCAATGGACACCGGTGTTGAGATGGGGCAGGACATTCGTACCCGCTCGGCTCGTAGCATGGACGCCGTTGCTATGGATCAGGCGATGCGCCGATCCCCCTACGCCAGCTTCGACCCTGACTTCCAGCGGATGATGAACAAGCCTTCGGTTGCGCTCAGTGAAGTGCTGCGTATCGAATGGCGGGAAGGCCGGGCCCAGATCGTGCCGGTCCCTGAGAACGACATGGTTCTTACTGGCAAAGGCCTTGACTACAATCACCTCACGCAAACTGCTGCAATGTTGAACGCCAAGTACGGCCGTCGCCTGACCTCACTGGTCAAGGCGTCAGCCCATACTGCTGCGTCTGACGACTACAGCAACGCTGCTGTGATCCTCGATGGACTCCTGAACAACGTGCGGTACACCATCGCGGAGTAATGGATGTCTGAAGTAGCTACGTTCCTCAAGTCACTGAAGAAGATCAAGCCACAGACAGTGGGTGAGCTAGAGTACCAGATCGACAAGAACTTGGTACGCACTCACCCTGGTCTGATGGACTCGTCTGCTCTTTGGTACGGCGGGAAGATGACCACGTATCTCAACGAGGTCACGAAGAACGATACTTCTCAGTACGCTATCGCAATGATGGACCCTGATGAATTGTCCAAGACCATCGGTCGTGCCAACATGGATGACCCCGGAGTTCGAGACCGAGTGCTCGATCTCTACAACCGGGCAGCTAGTGGATCGGAAGGACTCCGCTCAGTTGTCAAGCTTGATGGTTTGGTGAACGAGAAAGGGTTCATTGATGTCACTCGGATTACCCCTGGTTCGCAAGAGACTGCGGAAGCTCTACGACTCCTTGATCGGGACCGCCCCGTTGGGGCAGCACCACACCGCATCCCAGTACTTGTCCACGCTAGCGGAGCTAATTGGGCGGCTGATCCTGCACCGCGCCTCCGTTACAATGGGCAGACGTCAGGCACGTTGAGTATGCCGAAGTGGGACGCTCGGCGTCCTGCTCCAATCACAAAGACTGTGGCTGATGGTACGTCCCCGTCCTTCTACAAGGACCAGCCACGCAACCGTGATCAAGCTCTGGCCAAGTTGAACGTGTTCTACGATCCGCAAGCCTCCATGGTTCACGGCGACGCTACGTCCAAGATTGACTCGTTCGATCCGATTGCGGCGTTCCCTACGCGCGTGCAGAATCCTACGGTTCGGTACACGGCTGAAAGCGTTAAGCGCGCTGCGGAGTTCAGAGACGCCCGTCGGCGTCAGGTGGAAGCACTGTTAAATCCTCTCGTTGACCAGTACGGTCCGGAGGAACTGAAGCGACTGGCTGGCAAGAACAACATCTTCACCATGAAGCTGCTTGGAGCTAAGGGCCCGGATGCTGATCTACCTATGGTGTTCGTCAGAACTGAGCGCTTTGGAACTGAGCCTTTGCAGAAAGGATCGTTCAGCCCTGCTCTGACTGCCAGTCGAGAGACTGGGATGCACGCCGGAGAACCCAACTCAGCCCGTGCTTTCCAAGGCAACCCCAGCTTCCACGACTACAACGTAGCTCTTCGTGAGATGAAGGATGCTCCTGCTGGATCTGAACGGTTCCGCACGGCCCAGAGGGCCATCGACATCTTTGAATCCAAGAAGGCTTCTCTCCGATCTATGCTTGCTACCATGGTGCCAGACTTAGACAAGAGAGGTTCTGATCTTTACGATGCTGTCAAGGAAGCTGAAGATCAATACGTCAAGACTCTGAAGCCTGGTGAGCGTACCGACATCACAGTTGCCAACAGCCGAGGCAGGGAGCTACTCCAAGCTGCGCTGAAGAAGCGGATGCCTGACGCCAACCCTGAGAAACTGGAGCGGGTGGCCCGCAGCCTGAGCGATTACGTAGGTCTTACCCGAGATAAGGGCACTACCACCAAGCCGTTCATTCCTAAGGACATTCAGCGTCCTCTGTTCCTCATTGATACCGGAGACTTCCGGCCCAACATCGTGCTGCAACAGCTTGTCAAGATGCCGGAGTTCGAGAAGCCTGCTCGGCAGATGCTCTTGAAGGAGCACCTTCTTGACAACGTGGCCCTGTCCAAGCAGATCACCGATATGCTGGATGCCCGAGGCTACGACTCCATCGTCTACCTGAACAGCACGGCCGAAGGCTCAACGCTCAACAAGTATGCTGACATGGACCTCGAAGACCCGCGGGCTCCTACTGGCTACACCCCAAGTATTGCGATTTGGCGAGAGGACAAGATGGTACCCATCGAGAGCCTCCCCAATCGTGGTAATCCACAACTGAAGAAAGCACTGGCTCTGCTCGTTGCGGGCGAAGCCACCAAGGACAACAAAGATGGATCATCTAACTGAAGAGAAGGTCGAAGTCATCGCCCGTAGGGTTGCTGAGGAAGTCCTTCAGAACGTCATGCCGACTATCGCAGAGGCCTCCGCTAAGCGGGGTATCGAGATGCTGGCTGCTGAAGTAGGCATGTCCCTCATCAAGAAGATCGCCGTGACCCTTGGTCTGGCCGCTCTGGCGGCTGCGGTCTGGTTGTTCAGCAAGGGGGTTACGCCGTGAAGCTAGGCGAAAAGCAAGAGTTGTTCATGGAGATGTTACCTAAACTACTCAACAAGGCTTTCGAGTTGGGGTTCAAGGTACGAGGCGGGGACCTATACAGGGACCCCCGTGTCCATGGAGAGTTGGGAGTGAAGATGGGCTATGGCCACCCGAGAAGCGGCCACAAGAACAAGCTGGCTATCGACCTGAACCTGTTCAAGAATGGGGTATTCCAAGGCAACACGGAAGACCACCGAGAGCTTGGAGAGTGGTGGGAGAAGCAGCATGAGCTAGCCCGGTGGGGCGGTCGATTCAACGATGGCAACCACTACTCGCTCGAACACGAAGGAGTCAAGTAATGGACGTGGCATCAATCGTCAGCGGTATCTTCAAGCCGATTGGCGACTATTTCAACAAACGACAAGAGATCAAGGCGGCTGAGCACACGGCCAAGGTCGAGATCATCAAGGCTGAGGGTGAGCGCAAAGCTACCCTGATCCGTGAGGGTCTGGCTGCGGACATGGCATGGGAGACAGAGTTCGCCCAGCAGGCTCGGAGTTCGTGGAAGGACGAATACACGCTGATTGTGGTGTCAATCCCACTAATCATGGCGTTCATCCCGGGGCTCTCGATCTATGTGGCGGCAGGCTTCCTAGCCTTTGCGGCTACACCGATGTGGTACCAGATCATGGTTCAGACCATCTTCTATGCCACCTACGGCATCAGGCTCTGGCGCAGGCAGCAGAGTGATACCTAACCATGAAGCTACACACTGATGGCTCAGTCCTCGTCTCCATCGATGATGGCGGTTCCGGTACGTACACAGTCAACGGGCACCTTCGGCTCGACACTGTCGACGCTGGGCCGGGTTTGTACGCAGCGAGTGGGGCGTTCCGTGCTGAAGTCTCGAACGATGAGGCAACTCCTCCTTCCGGGACTGGGCGCTACAACCTCTCGGGAGCGCTCCGCGTCACAGTAACAGGCTCAGACTTCTTCGGAACGTCTGGCCTCTATGCATTGGATGGTAGCCTACGTGCCACGGACCCAGCTTAAGGACCCTCAGAAGAAGAAAGTCTACAAACTCGAAGGCCAATTCCTGATGTTCAATCGAGGGGGCACCAAGCTAGGTGACCTAAGGGATTGCATCAGGCTGGCTTGCGCCATGTATGACGTTCCCTACCCCGGAGTTCGTAGCCACAAAGGTGGCGAATGGTCGTATTCGGACGGTCTCTCAATCTCGTTCAACAAGGACCAGATGAACTATGCGGTAGCCCTACATGAGGCGGCACACCACATTGTTGACTGGCTTTGGGACGAGGAATTGGGGATTGAACCCCACGGCCGGGAGTTCCAAGGGGTCTACCAGTGGCTACTGGTGCTCTGCGGCATTGCCCCTACGGCCGCATTACAGGCCGCCTGGGAGGCGCAAGGCCTCAAGTGGAAGCCTATCCCTCCCAGGCTGACTCCGGACCCTTAGCAAGGGCCTACTTCAATCCTGCCGTGCGTTAGCACGACCTCACGCCCGCCCTCAAGCGGGCGTTTTTCTTTCCAGTACCGGGTCCAAGGACCCCGGAAAGTCAGCACCCAGTTCTGGGGATGCATCCCGTAGACCTTGTGGGTACGTTCCCGGGGGGTCCAGATTGGGATGAAACTGGGCCGGTAGTAGACCCAGTTCCACTTGGTGTGAACATCCTCATGTAGGCTGCCAGCCAGCAACCAGGATATGCTGTTGAAGGCATGACTGTGGTACGCATCTCGGCTCCCGCGGCCAAAGCACAGAACGAGGATGCTGAACAACCCCTTGATTTCTATGCCCCAGCACCGGACATTGGACTCAGGCCCTCCGTCCTTGTGCCCCCATAACAGTTTCATGGCGTTCTCCCGAACTCAATCTTGAGCGTCTTGCAGAACTTCTCCCAATGGTGCATGAACTTCTTGGTGACCGGCGCTTCTTCTGGCACTCGATCCTCGTTCTTCATCCACAACATGCGAGATGCTGCCACCCCTTTGAAGTCCATCGGGGTTGGCGGGTACTTGGCGAACACCGTCCACCATTGACCAGGTGAGTATCCCAACAGGGAAAACTTGGACGCCTCGTAGTTCACATCACTCCCCAAGTTTGAGGTGCTTCATGGCAGCAATCACTGCCTTAGCCTGTCGCTCCGCATCGACCATCGGATCGTGTGCCGCCCCCTTGACGCTGTGGAAGTGAGGCTGAAGATCGCAGCCGTTCGCTTCCGCTAGCTTCCAAAGAGTCTTGCAATCTCGGTAGTTGCGGTAGTGGATGGGGAACTTGTCGTTTCCATTCGTCCGGTTCCACCACTGGCGGAGGACCACGAGGTCGAACTGTGGACCATTGGCCCAACACTCCTTCTGGCAGTACTCATCAGCGAACCCTGCCAACTGCGTCGCTGCGTCCTTGGCAGTCCACGGGCTGGTGTTGTTGAAGCTGTAGTCACGAGCCTCCTGACTCTGCTGCATCCACCACTGGATGGTGCTTGGGGTGATGTCGCCGTGCCAGTCGCTGGCCTTGATGGCCACGCCTGACTTGAACAGGATGTCGTCTTCGTCGAAGCCAACCATCCCGATGCTGATAACCGCGGCGTCCGGATAGGACGACAAGGTCTCGATGTCAATCATGCCACGTTTCATGCTAGCTCCACTTCTCTGGGCTTGTGGCCTACTGACCACCCACATTTCTTGCACTGGTGCTGCTCTTCCCAATTACCATTGTGCCCATTCTCGTAGCTCTCATCACGCCAATCGTGATCGCAGCCGTTGATCTCAGACCGGCGTAGCTTCCACTGGGCTGCTGCCAGGGCTTTCTCCGCTTCCCGGATCTGGGCTCGGAGGGCTGACTGCTGGGCCGGTGATAGCCTCCCATAGTTTTCTGTACTCTTCGGCACTCTTCCTCCGCTTCAGTTCTTTGTAGCGCTTCATGAACGCTGTCTTCGCCTGCCTCGGGGTCAGGCACTTGACCGGGAATATGTTCAACAGCTTCTCTGCCGAGGGTCGGAAGCCAGCAGGATCAGCCCATTGGGGACCAAGCCCCTTGCTCGGCATCAAGGCGATGGCCTCGATGAACAGTGCGATCCAGTCCGCCTGCTTGCAGCCCTGGGTCTTGTCTCCAATGTCCGCCCACTTGCGGAGCTTGCCCTCAAGGCCCTTGTCCAACGACTGCCAGTCGGGCAAGAACTGCTTGAGGGGGCTCGGGACGTCACTGAGATAGGCTTCAGTGGCGTCGTGCAACAGGCCTTCCATGGGGTCACCCAGCTTCAGCTTCTCCATCAACTCGGAGACCATGATGCTGTGCTCTGCTACGCTGTAGAACTTCCGACACTGGCCATTCCAGCGGGTCGTGAGGCTCAGCGAGTGAGCAATATCGGTGATGTCGAACTGCGGATTCTCCGCGTTGACGTCGAACAGACGACCACTGGAAGTCTCAACGAACCCCTTGTGTGCGTCCTTGTAGGCCGTACCACCATCGGGCACTGCGTTAAGTTCCATGATCAATCTCTCCTGTTCTCGGAAGAACTTCTTCATTGAGGTAGCGACGCAGCGTCTGTACTGAGACGCCAAGTCGTCCAGCCACAGCTTTGACCGACGTTCTACCATGGATGCGGTTAGCTCGTCTGGCATAACTTAGCTGCCTCGCGTTCAATTTGTTAGGCGGTCCCCGACGTGGCATAGCCACCTCCACCTGGACCATATGCAAAGCGATCAAAGGCCGGATCGCCGACCCACTCACTCATGTCGAACGGCTTACCAACCGGGCCATAGTGCTCGGGCTTGACCATCTCTTCCCACGTCGGCGACTTCCGCAGCTTCTCGATAGCATCGCGGAACTTCGAGATGTCGAGAGGCTCAGACGGTCCCGACTTTGGGATCGGCGGGCCTAGCTTGGGTGGGATGAAAGGCGTAGCAGTAACTCCGGGCGGTACGGACGGAACCCGTACTGGACGGCGAAGGAGGGACTGGTAGTAGTCGTGAAAGGAGACATGCACAATCTCCATGATTGGCACGTCCTCCCGCTTTGCTACATAAATCGGACAGTACTGCTCTGCCTGCTCCTTAGAGGGGAACGCCACGACGGGCTTCTTGTCCTCAAGGACTAGCCAGAGGCCTGCCTCTTGGCGTTCGCATACATTCATCTTACACCACGATCTTGCTGTCGGACTTGACGAGTCCAACAACGTCCCACTCGGACTTCTTGTAGTACTTCTGGTTCTTCCAGGCCTGGATTCGAGCACGCTCGATAGCGCGGTCAGAAGTATTACTGGCCACATTGAAAGTCACCGGGTCACCATACGTGCGCTTGAGCGTCACAATGTACATGTTCGTCATAGATACCTCAGAAAGGATTACCAACGGCCACGCGGTCTTCAGAGAGTTTGGCGTACCCAGCGATATCGTGCCATGAGTCCTTG
>JACCDR010428858.1_pt1 | contig 16188 bp, 22 predicted proteins | sample 7446431 | NCBI WGS metagenome assembly JACCDR01 (sample SAMN15323443, study PRJNA562643) | freshwater metagenome | isolation source: river surface water | place: USA:Blue River Watershed | collected 2017-08-17 | reverse complement strand
GTGCGCCACCTGCATCGTGAGCGCGCGGCGGATGCCAGCGGGCACGGCCTCCGGTCCGCTCACCTCCGGGCTGCCGATCACGTAGCCGGCGCGGTAGCGGATGGCGATGTTGCCGCGCGCGTCGGGCCAGCCGCCGCCGGCGACGGGGAGCAGGATGTTGCTCGGGCCGAGCTCGTAGGCGCTAGGGTCGATCGTGGTGATGGAGCCCTCGGGGTCGAGGTAGCGCACCGACTCGATCGCGATCACGTCCCCCATCGGGAGGCTGAAGACCGAGGGGTAGGCGTAGTGCGGCCAGCAGCTCCCGAGGAGCTCGTAGGTGGTGTCGATCAGCGTGCGCTTGCAGTAGCCCTCGACGAGATCCCGCGCCTCGGCGATCGCCTCGAGGAACCAGTCGTCGTCCTCGGTGATGTCGTCGTCGACGCGGCACTGCCGCTTCGCCTGCTCAAGGGTCAGCGGCTCGGCGTCGATCCTCGTGAGCGTTCGCAGCTGCCATCCAGAGGTCATCATGCTCGCGGTGCTCCCAGCCTGGCAGCCACGGGCCGCCCAAGGTGTAGTGCGCGATCTTAGGCCTCGGCGGTGCGGGCTGCACGCCCACGAGCCAGTTCCACCGCGGATCCAGCCGGCCGATCTGGCTGTCGTGCAGCCAGCAGAAGCGGTGCAGGTCGCGCCCGGGCAGGCCGTTCACCATGTCGAGTGTGAGCCCGCGGTTGGCGGGATGGTCGCAGTTGAAGACCATCACGCTCGACCAGTTCTTCCGGTGGTAGGGCAGCTGAACCTGGCCGTCCATCTTGGTGCCCTCCTCGTCGAGCACCCCGTGCTGCACGCACCAGAGGGCTATGTGGCTCTGCGCCCGGGCGATCGCCTCGAGCTCGAGGACGTCGGCGAGCACGAGCACGTCGCAGTCGAGGAACAGGGCGATGCCGCTCTGGGCCAGCGCGGGGACGAGGAATCGGCTGTTCGCAAACTCGGTGGCCATCGGCGCGGCGCTGATGACGTCCCAGAGCACTCCTCGCTGGGCAGCGGGGACGACGCGGCGGGTGATGCCGTCGGCGCGGATCTCGAGGCGGCGGCCTTTCTCCATGCGCGTGACCGGCCGGCGCAGCAGCCCGCTCAGCTCGAGGTTGCGGCTTTTCAGCGGTGTCACCTCGAGCGGCGCGCTGGCCTCTCGGCGGAGCGTTTCCTCAGCGACCCGGTACGCGTCCTGCTCGCGCGGGTCCCAGCCCATGAAGACCTTCACTGCTGAGCTCCGAAGTACGCGCGCGCGGCCGCGGCTTTGCGGTCGCCCTTGTTGTGGGTCATGAAGTTCTCGAGGACGCTGGTCTGCCAGACGTGGCCGCTCCCCCCGGGCGTGAGGTTGTGCGCGCGGATCCGCGTGCGCGTGCGCGCGATGTCGAACGCGTAGGCGCTGTGCCACTCCCGCTCGCGGAGGATCTCCCCGGTGCCGTAGAGCGAGCAGAACTCGACCAGCATCGGCATGGCCTCGGGGATCCGGTAGAGCTGGAACCCGATCTCGCTGTGCTTGGGCTCGCGGCCGAGGTAGGCGAGGTCGCAATCCCCCGGCAGCAGCCGCTCGAGGAATCGCCCAGGCACCTCGCGCGTGGTCTGGACGTCCCCGTCGAGCCAGCAGAGGAGGTCCCCTCGGTCGACGCGAGCGGCAGCGTCCAGCGGGATGATCCCCTGCCTGCAGAACTTCCAAGCGTCGAAGCGCCAGTTGTAGCCGAGCTCCCGGGCGCTCCGCTTCCAGTTCGGTGCGGGCACGCGGCCGCGGGCCTGCGGGTTGTCGTAGGCCTTCAGGATCTCGAGCGCGCCGGGCACCTCGCTGAGCAGCCGGAACTCGCGGTAGCGCTTGGTGCGGGGCAGCTCGGCCGCCGGCGGTGGTTCCTCGACGTAGACCAGCAGCGGCACGTCCGCGGGCCAGTAGCGCTCGAAGGTGTGCAGGAAGAGGCGGCCATATTCGCGCCAGCCGCTCGGGCTCCAGCCGGTGATGACGGTGCTCAGCATGGGCAGGTTCTCGGCTCCGGGCCCGCGGTGGCGGGCAGGTAGATGACGGGTTCGCCGCGCGTGGCTGCAGGCGGGTGCTCGTAGAGCGCGCCCTTGATGGCTCGGGCGACGTCGATCGCGAAGCAGTGCGGCCGCTGGGCGAGCACGTCGGGGTAGTCGTGGCGGCGCTTGGTCATCCCGCTGTCGGCGATGATCGGAGGCGCGATGCAGACGAGCTGCTGCTCGGGCTTCACCAGCGGCATGCGCCCGTTGTTCGCGCGCTCGATCCACGCCTGCAGCTGCCGCTTCCAGTAGGCGTAACCCGCATCGTAGCTCCCGGTGCGCGCGCTCCAGCTGCCGACGATCGCGATGCGCACAAGGGGCAGCTCGCGGAGGGCCTGCTGTGCGAGCAGCACCGGCTGCTCGTAGTTGAGCCACTGCGAGAGCGACCGCTCCTCCGCGGTCTGCTCCTCGAGGCGCTTGCTCGTGAGGTAGCCCGCGGCGAGCACGAGCCGCGTGTCGGGCGGGGCGTGGTCGAGCTGCCAGACGGTGTTGGCCACGCGCTCGGCCGGTTCGATCTCCTCGGTCTCGAGCAGGTCGCCGAGCGCCTGGACGATGGTGCTGCGGGTGCCGGTCGTGATCAGCATTCGAGCAGTCTCCTCTGCATCCAGCCGCGCACCGCGTGCTCGGCGTCGAAGATGGCGTCTATCTTTCCGGCCCGGATCCTCAGCCGGTTCGGGCCGACCTCGAGCACCTGCACCAGCCGCGCGTCTGAGCCGCTCCTCGGCATCGCGCGCACCCCGAAGAGCTGCCCGACCCAGCGGTGCGTGTCCCTCACCCGCGGCATGTAGTGCGCCATCTGGTCGAGCATCGTGGCAGCGCGCGCCTTGATGCTCGCGCCGCTCAGCTCCGCCAGCACCTCCCGCGCGCGCGCGTGCGTGCGCTCGCGCGAGATGGGCGTCCACTTCGCGCTGGTCAGCGAGCAGAGGTCGCGGTCCTCATCCCACGGGTAGAGGCTCGGAAAAGGGCCGTCCATGATCGTGACGGCCTCCATCGTCGGGCCCTCGAGTAGCAGCGTCATGCAGGGCTCGAAGCGGGCGACGTCCTGCTCATCGGAGCTGCAGAACGTGCAGTCGATCACGAGGTCAGCGCGCGCGGCCTCGTGCTCGGCTTCGGCCTGGTTGCTGTTGTAGCGGATGAGGTCGGCGAGCTGGCGGGCGAAGTAGTCGCGCGCTCGATCGATGACGATGTGGCGCTCGTTCACCATGATGCCGCCCTCGACGTTCGCGAGCCCGAGCTCGAGCGGGGAGTGCACGCGCAGGTAATCGATCTCAGCGCGCATCACCTGCTCGTAGGTTCCGAAGTCCATGAGGCTGTCGTCGTCGGCGATCGCGTAGACGTTGCGGGCGATGGGCCTCGTGAGCTCGCCGTAGGTCGAGAGGAACTGGGCGCTGTGGCTCTGGCACGCGCGCCGCGTGCGCTGGCTCCGCGGGTAGTGCGGGCCGATGTGGAGCCGCGCCGGGTTCGCCCCGCTCGCCCCGCGGAAGAGCTCGGCCTTCTGCTCGAGCAGCAGCACCTCATGCTGGGCGCGCAGCGCCGCGGCGAGGTGGCAGCCGTACCAGCCGCCCCCGAGGACCAGCACCCTCATGGGTCGATCTCCTCGGTCGGGTCGATCGCCATGCTGATCGCGAGCACGTCGTAGTTGGTGCCGCCCTCCTTGGCGAGGTCGAGCACCGCCGCGCGGAATGCCTGGTCGAACTCGTCGGTCCGGACGCGCACGGTGTGGCTGTCCACCTCGGAGGTGTCGAGGTCGCGCCACTGGATGGTCACCACGATCATGGCTCCCTCCCGCAGTTGATCGTGATGCCCCGGCTGAGGATCCGCGCGTCGTCGATCAGCGTCGGCCCCGGGTTGTAGCGCCGGCCGATCGCGAAGCCCGCGAGCCCGAGCAGCAGCGGCAGCACCACGAAAGCCGCGAGGGTCAGCCGGCGATAGACGCGCTGCTCTGCCGGCGCGGGCGGCTGTTCGGTCACGGCCATGTCCGCTCCTCCCCGCGCGTGTAGATCCAGCGCTGCACCCGGGTCTCGTCCCCGTCGCGCGCGCGAAGGCTGAGCACGAGCTCGAGCTCCTCGGCTTGGCGGTGCATGCTCATGCCGAGCATGAACCCGCGCCAGTCGTCCTCGTTCCAGCGTGGGAGGGAGCTGGTGTCGCTGAACACCGCCTTGCGCACGGGGCCCAGTTTCTCGGCGACGTAAACCGCGCCGGTGGTCAGGGTGAGGATGCGAGGCATCACCCAGCCGAAGAGGTCAGCGAGCGGGATGCTGCCGGGGGCGTGCTTCACCACGGGCACGCCGCAGGGCGGGGCCCAGATGCCGGAGTGGTTCTCGGCGTCGGTCGCGTAGGGCGGGAACGCCGGGTCGTATTTCGTCACCGGCACGCCCCAGAATTGCTCGATGGTCTGGCCGGCGGGAATGCTCGCCTCCTCGCCGTGGCTCACCCACTCGTACTGCTGCCCCTTGCCGCAGCCGTAGTCGAGCACCGGCAGCTCGTGCCCGTTGTCATCGTTGCAGTGCCGGTCGATCAGCCGCTTCACGAACGGCGCGTGTGGCCGCAGGAACTTGCCGCTGTAGGTCTTGCTCGAGGCGTGGTGCGCGGTGGCGTCGCGCAGCGCCGCGAGGTACTGCTCGGTCGGTTTCATCGTGGAGCTCCGAAGATCTGCGGACGGATGCAGCGCCATGCTTCGCCGCTCGCGAATTCGGGCATGGTCCACTGGCAATAGGCGAGGTTCGCGAGCCACTGCTCTCGGAGGTCAGCGCATCGCCGTATCGGCCAGTCGCCGGTGGCCAGCACCTCTAGGCTCGTGGCAGAAATGGGCTTCGCGACCGCGGTGCCGAGGACGATCGTGGGCACGCCGGCGAGCGCGGCCTCGAAGCAGGCGTTGCTTCCGTGGGTCACCATCACCGCGGTGCGCTGGAGCACGCTCTCGATCGGCTCGCGGTCTGCGCTGTAGGTCGTGCCGGGGATCGGAGCCGCGTCCTTCCAGCTCGGCTTGGGCCGGTAGATGATCTCGCGCCGAGGTGCCCGCGTCGCGATCTCGCGCGCGACCTTGGTGGCCCATCGCGTCGGGTCGCGCATGCCGTAGAACTCGTGGTACTTCGCGCTGCTGCCGGCGATCAGCACCGCTCGGCCGTCGTCGCCGAAAGGGAAGCGCCACGGCTTGAGCTCGAGGCCCAGCCGCTCGAGGCGGTCGGGCGGCCGCGCGATGCTCATCAGCGTCTCGGTCGGGTGGTGGGCGTCCACCGCCACGCGCCAGTATTCCCAGAGCTTCACCGGGCCCGGGGCAGCGTGGCGGGTGTAGCCCTTGTCCAGCATGACGACGTGAATGCCCGCGTCCCAGTGCGCCTGGAAGAGGGCTCTGCTTTTCACGCCGATCATCACCGCAACGTCGCAGTCAGCGACGGCGGGCTCAGGAAGGAGGGCGCGCTGCTCCACGGTGTCGCCGAGCCCGAGTGCGCGCACGCCCTCGGCGAAGGCATCGCCGAGCAGCTGCTCGCGGGGCTTGTCCGAATGCCAGAAGCAGACGCGCATGGGTTATTCCTCTTCGGGTTCGGCCGGTCCGCTGAGCGGTGCGGCCAGCGAGTCCACCTCGATGCGGCCCTTTTCCAGCCAGATGTCGAGCGGCTCCGCGCCGGGCTTCGCCGGCGGGCCCTCGACGCGGAATTCCCGGCCCCCCCCAATGCGGCGGCAGTCGGCGGTCACGGTCCCGGCCACCCCGGTGACCTTGTCTCGGGCGCGGTCGCCCAGTTTCGGCAATGCCATCTCATCGCTCCTTTCGGCCTATAGGCCGCTGTTGATCTCGCCGTTCTTCAGGCGCGCGCGCGCCAGCTTTAGAAACTTCAGGCGGTCGGGCTCGCGAACCTCGAGCTCGGCGCAGACCACGTCGGCCAAGCGGTTCATCTGCGGCCAGTTGGTCCACGTTCGCTCGCTCGCGAGCGCGCGCGCGATGCGTCGTTGTGCTCCGGTCATAGCAAGCCCTTCGTGCGCAGGTGCCGCCAAGGCAGGCCCTCTCGCATCTCGGCGATGCTCCACTGGGCGTAGGCGAGGTTGCGCGCGAGCTCGAGCCGAGCCGCGGCGCTGGGCAGCGTCGGGGCGTTCACGTCCCCGAGCGTCCAGCAGTTGAGCAGCGCGGCCACTCCGTCCTCCGCGTGCGCGGGCACGCCGGCGAGCAGCGCCTCGAGGGCGCAGTTGGAGTGGCGCGTAACGAGCGCATGGCAGCCGAGGAGGTCCTCCTCGAGCGTGCGGCCGGGCTCACTGAAGCGGGTGCCGGGCAGCGGCCGCGCGCCCTTCCAGCTCGGCTTGGGCCGGTAGACGATCGGGCGGGTGGTCAGCCGGCGAAGCTCGGCGATCGTGCCGAGCTCCCACTCCTCCGGCTCGAGCCCAACCGCGCGCGCGGCTTTGTCGCTCATGCCGCAGAGCAGGATGTGATGGCCTGGCTCGCGGAGCGGCTTGGGTTCCACGTGGAACATCGCGAGCCGGTCCCCGGGCATTGGGTAGCGCAAGAGGTAGCGGTTGGGGTGGCGGTCGTTCACGACTACCTTGTGGTAGCCCGCCCAGCGCCCCCCCTCGCGACGGCCCCAGTAGCCGAGGTCGAGGAAGACAGCGCGGTGCTCGGGCAGCGCGGCGCTGCTGTACAGGCGGAAGATCTCCGGGGTGTTCCCCTCGAGGCCGTAGAAGCAGGCAACGTCGGCGTCGATGCCGCCCTGCCAGCGGTCCTCGGGGATGACCACCACCCGGTCGCCGCACCGGGCGATGCCCTCCGCCATCGCTCCGCAGGTCAGCTCGGAGCGGTGGTGGCCGCGGATCGGGTATAGCGCGACCTTTCGAGGCTGGTCTGAGCGCGTGCGACGAGGCGTCGGAAGGGCTCCCCGGTTTCTATCTCGTCCGTCCGCCATGTCGATCGACCTACCTTGTCGAGCGCTTCAGCGCGCGCGCGGTCGTCGCGCAGCGGCCTGCTCAGTTCGTCCCTCTCCCCGCTCCAGTACTTCGCGCCGCGGCGGGCAATCCACGCGTGCAGCTGGTAGAAGACCGGAACCCCGAGAGCCAGCGCCCGAATCGCCGCGCCGCTGCTCCAAGTCACCACGCACCATGCGTCCTTCAGGTCCTCCTCGAGCGGAGTGGCCGGGCGTTCCCCCGGGTGGACGCGGATGCGAGCGGGTAGGCTGCTGGTTCGGTGCACTCGCTCGAGCGCGGTCTCCGCCCACCTGTCCGGGCTTGCGATCCCCGGCGGGCCGATGCCGCGCTGCCCGAGCACGATAACCTCCCTGCCGCTCTGGTGCCACTCGCCAGTTTCCGCACCGATGGTGGCTGCCCGGTTCTCTCCGGGCAGGGCCTCCGGAACGATCCCGCCGCCTGCAGCGGGCGCGTTCAGGGCCAGCGAGTACCAATGCTGGCCGCCGCGGTCGCGGCCGAGCAGCCCGTTTTCCGCAACGATCAGCACCCCGCCCTCGTCGGTCCATCGGGTGGCGAGGGCGTGCGTCTGGCCGTAGCGGTTCCACGTCACGAGGAGGTCGCCTGGCTCGGGCCGCTGGCGGGGTGGCCCGGCGATCGTGTAGCCGCACGCGCGGAGTCCCTGCTCGAAGCTTCCCCTGCGGTAGTGCGGCTCCGGGCGAATCATCAGGTAGGCGGTCGGCATCAGTCGGGCCTGCATAGGTCGTCGAGCTCCGCCGGCGTGAGCTTGCGGAAGTAGGGCAGCCGGCTGTCGGGGTTGCCGTTCAGGACCTCGATCCCGCGCGCGTGGAGCTCGGCCGCCATCGCCCACATGCCCTTCACGAATTGCTCGTAAGGGCTGCCGCGCAAGAGGCCGCTCGGGTGGTCGCCGAAAAAGTGCTCCTCGCCGTCAGCGCCGCGCTGCATGTCGAAGCCCAGCAGCAGGATCCGCCACGCGCCGGCGTGCGCCGCAAGGTTGATGGCTTGGGCCCCGCTGTTCCCGATCGGCCCGCCGGCGTAGAGCACCGACGGGTCGCTCGAGAGCCCGGGCTCCATGACGACGGTCAGTCGCTCGAGCTCGAGCTCTGATCCTCGTCCTCCGGGTTGGCCGGCTTGTCGCCCGTGGGCTCGACGGTCCGACGTGAAGAGCCGGCCGCCTTTCCAGCTCCGCGCGACGGCTTCGGCGTGGACTTGCCACCACCGCGGGTCGGCCGCGTAGAGCGCGTCGGCTTCGGGGTGGAGCCGGTACGCGTCGTTGACGGCGATGGCTGGGAAGCGGCGGAAGTGGGCGGCGCTGCAGGCGCGGACGCTGGGGCCGGTGGCGATGACGGTGAGCGTGCGGCGTGCGTCTCGAAACCCGACCGTGAATGGTCGCCCTCGACCAGCTCCACTCCGCCCGCGTTCACCATCTGGTAGGCCAGCTCCCGGCTCTCCACGGTGAAGGTCTCCCCCTGCCGGAGCGCTCCCCTCTGAGCTGTCATGTAGCGGCGCGCTGTCACTCGTAGCTTGAACATTCATGCGTCCCCTCTGAAATGGAAAAGGCCCCGGCGGGATCACCTCCCGTCGGGGCCGATGTTGGCCCTAATCGGCGCAGCGCGCCAGCGCTGCTCTAGCCCCCTTGGCTAGAACTGGCCCTTCACCAATGCCTGCGGCCGGTAGACGGTCAGCGCGAGGCGCTCCTCGCAGAGGATCGTCACGAGGTTGCGGATGAAGTTGTCGCGGTCCTCGCGGCTGAGCTCCACGCTCGCGTCCTGCCGATCCCAGATCTGCGCGGCCATCGAGCCGTTGCCCGCCAGCCAGTAGCCGGCCGTGATCGCCTGCGTCGCGACCACCGGCTTGCTCCAGAGGATCGGGGCAGTCAGCTGCTCCGGGCGCGCGATGATGTACCGGCCCTGCGTGTCCTTCGTCAGGATGATCCGCTCCCAGTCCGTCGGGTGCAGCACGTAGAACTCGGTGTCGTACTCGCTGAGGAGCACCTGCGTCTGCGCGCGCAGCAGGGTGTCGATCGGCGTGTCGCCCGGCTGGCCGCGGTTGTACGCGATCGCCTGGTTGAACAGGCCGTTCAGCTGGCCGGCCGATCCGTCGCCGTTCAGCAGCTCGTCCTCCTCCTCGAGCGCGAGGCCGTAGATGAGGCGCTGGTTGATGTAGCTCTCGAGCATCGGCGCGTCATCGAGCACCTGCCGCGAGGCCATGATGTAGTGCGCGAGGGTGGCGACGTACGCGGTCTGCAGATCGAACTGGATGTCCGATTCGTTCTTGAGCGCGCCCTCGAGCGGTGCCGTCGGAGAGCCGCCCACCTGCGGGCCGGCGTTGTTCGTGAACAGCGTCTCGCGCACGTACTGCAGGCTGTTGCTCGTGGTGCGGCCGACGGGCAGCAGGTCGCGGATGGTCATGCGGCGGTTGATCGGCGCGACGACGCCCGGGATCTGCTGGGCCGGAACGAGCGGCTGATTGAGGCCGGTGGCGTTCAGGATGGCCTTGGTGTCCATGCCGCCCGGCATGTAACGTCGCAGGTCCTTCACCTGCATCGTGGCCTTCTTGACGCTCGCGTTGCTCAGCGCCTTGTAGGCATCGCTCTTGGTGAACAGCTCGCCGGGCAGAAGGATCTGGTTCGCCTGCTCCTCGGTGTCGCGGTTGAACTTCGCCTCGATCGCATCGATGCGCGCCTTGGTCTCGGTGCCCTGCGTGACCAGCTTTTCGACGGCCTGCTGGGTCTCCTTCGAGACGCGGCCGGTCTCGGTCACCTCGCCCTGCGCGCGCTGGATGAAGGCCGTCAGGTCGCGGTTGAGCTGCTGGAACGCGGCGTTGGCCTCGGCCAGATTCTTGATCTCGCGGGCCTCGTTCATGCGGTCGGCAGTGTTCGCGTTGCCGCCGCCGCCGCCGCCGCCTTCCTTGCGCTCGAAGAGGTCGCGCCGGATGGCTCCGTGCACGGCCGTCTGGATGATTCGGTTCATGGGGTCAGGTCCTCAGTAGGGAGTAGGGGATACGCACGCTCTTGATGGCCTCGAGGAGCTGGCCGGCCCCTTCGATGTCCTTCATGGCGGCACCCGCTGCAGGATCCCCCTGCGCTAGCGCGCGCACGCGGCCGACGAGAGCCTCGGCCGCCTGGCGTGAAAACCCGTGCTGCTCCCGCAGCAGAGCCTCCACTTGGCGAATCGTAGCGCATCCGGCGAGCGCCGACTTGATGCTCGCAGCATCGATGCGCGCGGCGGTCTCGGCGGGCATGCCCACCACCGATACCTCCCAGAGCTCGAACTTTTTGATCCGGCGACCGACGATGTCGCCGTTCTCCTCGATCCATTCGGCCTCGCGCGTGTAGCCGCCGATCGACAGGCCGCTGATGCTGCCGTGTCGGAGGCTCGCCTCGAGGTCGGCTGCTTCGCTGTGCCCCGGCGTCAGCTCGCCCTTGAGGCGTAGCCCGTAGTCGTCCTCGCTCGCGTCCAGCCACTTCCCCGGGATGCGGTTCATCATGTGGCCGTAGAGCATCATCGGGTCGCGCTCTTGCAGGGTGTCGATGAACGCCCCGCGCATGACCGTGTCGCCGTAGCTGTCCACCCGGTTCCAGACCGAGCCGTAGCCTTCGAACTGGAAAGCCCCGTTGCCGTCGGCCTTGCGCACCTGCAGGCGCGCGATCCTCAGCGGGATGTCCTTGTGCTCTCGCTCGGGGTTCACGGGTTCGGCGTGCTTGCGCTGGTACATCACGCATCCTCGGGTTGCTGTCGGGCGGGTGCCCTCAATCGTGCGAGCAGATCCTCACCTAGCCGGAACGCGTTTTGCAATTGTTCGCGCTGGGCGGGCTGAACCTGGCCGAGGCTCGAGAGCGGCTGCAGGTTCACCTGTGCGGTGAGCTCGTCGCCCCCGTCCTTGCGCGGCAGCTTACGCTTGCGGCGGATCTCGTTGCGAGTCATCCAGCCGTTCTGGGCCGCGCCGTTCAGGTAATTCGACAGGGCGGTGAGGTCCGCGGCGAGCAGCGGCTCGAGGTCCGGCTCCACGATCAGCTTGCCCTGCTCGTCGGGCGGAATGATCCACGTGTTCCAAGCGGCGGCCATGTCCTGCAGGTAGGGCTGCAGGGTGTAGATCAGGAACGCGAGGTTGGTCTGCTCGAGGCCGCTGCCCCAGCTGGTGCTTTTTTCGGTCTCCATCAGCAGGAAGAGAGGCACCCCGAAGAATCGGGCGATGTCCGCAATCTGGAACCCGCGCGTCGCGACCATCTGCAGGTCGTCGGGGTTGACGGTCAGGGGCGTGTATTTCAGATCGCCCTCGAGCAGCCAGAAGCGCTTGCCGGTGCCGCTCTCCGCCATGCTTCCGTAGGCCGCCTCGAGCGTCGCGCGCTGGGCTGGGCTCAGCACGCGGTCGCTGGTCATGATGCCCGCGGGCTTGCCGCCGGCAGCGAAGAACGAACCAGCGAAGCGCTCGGCCTGGAGCGCGAGCCCGGCAGCATTGCGCGCAGCGCCGAGCGGGCTCATGCCGATGTAGCCGTCGAGAGTGAAGGCCTTCAGGTGCAGGACCTTCCCTCGCGGCAGTACCTTCGGCCCCTCTGAGCTCGCCGTGTAGCGGTATTGCACCTCGAGGTTCGCGAGCCGCTCGACGTCCATGCGGTCGACCTTGTAGGGCCAGAGCTCGACGGGGAGCCCTGCGTTGTTCCGCACGATCTGGCTGTAGGCGTTTCCCCACCCGGCCATCTGCCCGTACATGGCCTCGGCCCACTGGTCGCCGGTCATGACCTCGTTCGGTCGGCGCAGCAGCCGCGCGAGCCAGTGCCCCGGCTCGAGCTCGGTTCGGTCGCCGTTGCGGTCCACCGCGTAGCCGCGCAGCTGCATCATCGAGGCGACCTCGGCGATGATGCGAATGCTGCGAAAGATGGCTCCGATGGTCAGCGCGACGTCGTCGTTCACGAGCGCGCCGGCGTCGCTCATCGGCCGGTTCGGTCCGCTGTACTGGTACCCGCGGTCAGCGTTGAAGACGCCTCCGCCAAGGTACCGCATCCAACCTTTCCAGCTGATCGGCATGTTTAGGCGCTCACGATGCGAGTTAGGAAGTCGTCGAAGGCTACGCTGTCGTCGGCCTCGGCCAGCCCGAACGCCATGATCAGCGCGACCATTCCGTCGATCTTATCCGCTGCCCTCTTGCGGTCCGGGGCCATGTTCATGTTCGCGTCGAACCTCGCGACGAGGTTGGCCGCGTTCCAGCGTAGCACCGGGTCATTCCCGTGGTTGAGCTTCCCGGCGACGTACGCCACCTCCAGCGCCTTCATGGCGGGGTGGAAAGACTGCGGCCCTTGGCGGAATTGCACCATGCGGACGCCCTCTCCCGCCAGCGCGTTGGCCATCTGGCCAGCGTTCCACGGATCGTAGGCCACCTGGTGGGGCTCGAATAGCCGGCAGTCCTCGAGCACCTGCGCCTGGATCAGCTCGTAGTCGCTGGTCTCGCCGGCGGTGACGGTAAGCGCCTTGCTCGCGGTCCACGCGGCGTAAGGCGCGGTGTTCCGCTCGGTGCGCTGGCGCACTGCGTCCTCGGGCACCCAGTAGCGGCCCCACGTGTAAAAGCCGTCCTCGAGCAGCCAGAGCATCCGCCATGCGTTCATGTCGGTCGTGCTCGCAAGGTCGAGCGCGCCGTAGCAGTGGCGGCCGCGGAGCTCCTCGAGGGGAATCCGTCGGTGCTCCCCGCGGTTCCACTTGGTCAGGTTGATGAACCCCACCGCGCTCGAGGCGCGCCGGTTCAGCCGCTTGATGCGGAACTCGGCCAGCGCGCCGGGCATCGCCCGCGCGTTGATGGCCTGTTTCTCGAGCTCGGTGGCGAGCTTTGCGTTGGCCGGCAGCAGCGGGTTGGCCTTCACGTACACGCGGCTGTCGAAGTCGTCGTCGTCCTCGTCGACACAGAAGAGCAGCGCGAGGAAGTGATCGGCCTTCACCACCCCGTTGAGCACGTTCTCGGCGTACTTGCGGAGCTCCGGCCATGGGCCCGGGCTCTCGTAGCCCTCGGTGGTGGTGTAGAGCCAGAGCGGATTGGAGCGCGCGCCGGCGGCCGATCGCAGCACGTTCAGCAGGTCGTGCGTTTTGTGCGCGTGCACCTCGTCGAGGTTGGTGTGGCTCGGGTTCAGTCCGTCCTGCGTCGACGCCTTGCTGTTGATCGGCCGGAAGGTGCCGCCGGTCTCGGGCCTCGCGATCGCGTTCGCGTAGCACTGCAGATCGAACTCGCCGGCGAGGTCCGGCGTCTTTTCGATCATCCGCTTTGCGATGCCCCAGACGATCCGGGCCTGCTGGCCCGTCGTCGCGGCGCTGATCACGCTCGCCCCTTCGACGCGCTCGAGGCAGTAGCAGGCGAGCAGGATGGTGGCAGCCAGCGTGCTCTTCGCGTTCTTCCGCGCGATCGCGAGGAGGGCCTCGGTGAAGCGCCGGCCGGTCGGCCCGCGGAACCCGAAGAGCTGCACCAGAAAGAAAATCTGGAAGTGCTGCAGCACGATGGTCTCGGTCTCCCACGTGTCCTCGACGTGGGGCATCAACTCGACGAAAGCGCAGACCCGGTTGGCCCACTTCGCGCTGAAGCGGAACGGGGCGTGCGGTCGCTGGGCGCGCTTGAGGTCGTCGAGGAAGCGGCGCGCGGCGCGGCGGAGGTAGAGCCCGGTCCAGCGGCCTCGGCGATCGGCGCACACCTCCTCGGCATACGCGATCGCAATCTGCACGTAGTCGACGTCCTCCCCGCTCCGCCGGCGCGGCTTTGGAGGTGCAGCGACGCGCGGCGCGCGGCGGGGCTTAGTCGTCCTCGCCGAACGTCTTGAGGCGGCCGAATGCCGAGGGCTTGGTCTTGTCTTTTCGGTCGATTTTGACACGGGATCTGCTGCTCGGCGTAAAGCCCATCTCGCTCTCGAGCTTGGCCATGATGAGGCTTTGCTTGTTCGCCACCGCCAGCGCGGGATTCTGAGCGGGCACCGGGCTCTTGCCGTTTTTCACGAACTGGCCGTACTTCGAGACCGCATCCTGCGCCTGGCGGAACTGGTCGTAGTGGAAGCACCAGCGCGCGAAGGTCGCGAGGTCGAGATCCTTGAGCAGCCCCTCCGGGGCCTGCTCGAGCACCGTCTCGTAGACGTCCTTCGCCGTGTCGCTGAGCCAGTGCGGCGCGCGGGAAGGGATGTCCGCTTTCGGTTGCGGCTCGTCCTCGTTCAGCGGTCGACGGCCGGCGTTGCCGTCGATCACCTTGAGGTGGCTCGGCTTCGGCTTACGTCCCCGCACCAGCTGTCGCCTCCGCTGTTCCGAACATCACGTTGTCGCGCGCGCGTCGCGCGGGCTGGCCCGCGTACTCCTGCCAGCGGCGAACGATCACGTCCACGAATATCGGGTCGAGCTCGAGGATGTAGCCCACCCGGCCGAGCTTGTGCGCCGCGATTAGCGTGCTGCCGCTGCCCCCGAAGACGTCCAGCACCCGGTCCTTCGGCTTGGTGCTGTTCCTGAGCATGCGCTCGATCAGCTGCACCGGCTTCATGGTCGGGTGGTCCTTGTTGCGCGAGGGCTTGGGCTCGGTCAGCACGTTGCCCTGCTCGATCGCAACCTTGAGGTCGGTGCCGCGGACGATCACCGCCTGGTCGTGCAGGTAGATGATCCAGCTGCCGTCCTCGCGCTGCTCGAAGAGCTGCCCGCCGGCCTCGCGGATGGTGGTCTCCTTCCGGTCCCCGTACCAGCGGTGCGCTGCCCCGGGCTTCCAGCCGTAGAGGATCGGCTCGTGCTGGCTCTGGTAGTCGGCGTGCCCGAGCACGAGGCTGCTTTTCTTCCAGATCAAGCAGCAGGCGAACTTGAACCCGGCATCTTCGAACTCGCTGTAGAAGGCCCGGCCCTGCTTGTCGGCGTGCGCGACGTACATGGCCCCGCCCTTCTCGAGCGCGCCGTAGCAGTTCTTGAAGGCCCGGCGCAGCAGCTCGGCGAACCTGTCGTCGGGCTTCGCGTCGTTCTGGATCTTGCCCGCTGCCCCCTTGTAGTCGACGTTGTAGGGCGGGTCGGTCCAGACGCAATCGGCTTTCTACCCAGCCATCAGCGCCGCGAGGGTCTCCTCGCTCCGCGCGTCGCCGCACATGACGCGGTGCGGGCCGCAGAGCCAGATGTCCCCGGGCTTGGTGATGGCGCGCTTCGCGATCGCCGGCGCGGCGTCCTCCTCCTTCGGCTCCTCGTCGGCGTCCTTGGCCTGGCCGAACAGGTCGTCGAGCTCGTGCTCAGCGAACCCGATGGTGGCCATCTCGAAGTCTGCGGCCTCGAGCTCCTTGAGCTCGGCGCGCAGCACGTCATCGTTCCACCCGGCGTTCAGGGCCAGCTTGTTGTCGGCGATGACGTAGGCGCGGATCTGCGCGGGGCTCCAGCCCCGGGCGACCATTACCGGCACCTCCTTCAGCCCGAGGACCTGCGCGGCCAGCACGCGGCCGTGCCCAGCGATCAGCTCGCCGTCCTCGTCGGCGAGCACGGGGTTGGTCCAGCCCCACTCGCGCATCGATGCGGCAATCTGTTCCACCTGCTCGGCGGTGTGCGTGCGCGGGTTGTTCGGTCGAGGGCGCAGCCGCTCGATCGGCCAGCGTTCGACCTTGTCCGCGGGCCAGCCCTTCTCTGCTGCTTTCTGCTTGGTCATCGGGGCGTGCTCAGGGCGTTGATCATGGCGTCGGCGATGGCGACCGCGTCCTCGGCGAGCTCCGCGGCCGCGTCATGCCGGCGCTCGTCCTGCGATCGCTCGTGGTACCCGCGGGGCAGCGGGCTCTTCCCCGCGAGCATCCCATGCAGCGCAACGCTGGCCAGCAGGATGCGGGCCTCCGGCTGGTCGAGCAGCTCCCCGATCGCCGCGGCCTCGGCCTGGCTCTCGCTCTGCCCGGGCCCGAACGGGCGCGCGGGCTGAGGCGGCACCTGCCCCTTGGGCCATACCTTGCGGGCCATCAGCTCGAGCTCACGGCCAGCGCTTCGATCGGCTGCATCGCGCGCGCGCCCTTCAGCGCGGCCACCGGCGCGCCGAACAATCCGGCGTTCTTGAGCGCGGCGGCGCGGCGCTTGTAGCCCTCGGTGCTGGCGAACGCGGGCTCGCCGTTCATGTGGTTTGCGCGGACCCGGAATTCGTTCGCCGCGTCGCGGTACCACCGCCACCGCAGGATCGTTGCGCGCTTCGCCGTGGTGCTAAGTCGTTTCATCGCTGTCCCCTCCCGTGCTGAATTCGGGGTCCCCCCCGAATCTAATATCGCGACCGTCATTTTTTGGC
>JACCDR011972596.1_pt1 | contig 16192 bp, 22 predicted proteins | sample 7446431 | NCBI WGS metagenome assembly JACCDR01 (sample SAMN15323443, study PRJNA562643) | freshwater metagenome | isolation source: river surface water | place: USA:Blue River Watershed | collected 2017-08-17 | reverse complement strand
GCAGTGGCAACGGGTTAGGTGGGTCATGATTGGCCCCGTATTGACTGATAAACCGATCCGGCAAAGCCATCGCAAAGCGCCTGTTGTGCCGGTGTGCGGCGCGTGAGGCCGTCGCGGAAACAGCCAAAGGCGCGCGCAATGCAAGCATCATCATCCCTGACTGCCTGAATAGCGCCCTCCATATCCATGCCGTTTGCCATGTGGTGTGCGACGCGACCGAATAAAGCCTTTTCCTCTGGGGTGAGTGTTACAGCGCTCATGCCTGCCCCCGCGCTTTGGCAATGGCGTCACGCAATTCGCGCAGAGCACCGGGTTCAAGATAAACACCGCGTTCGATCAATTGTGTCAGCAAAGACTCGGCCTTTAATGCCGCTGCCAGCAATTCAGGCGCGGCGGCGATCAAGCGGGCGTTGGCATCATCTTTAGGATTGAACCTACAGGTTGCCACTAGCCACCCTTCCGGTGAATTGTCCCGAATTATGCCATCATGGTTTATCCAAGGCCCCGGCGTGTGTGCTGCGTTCGTCATCGTCTCAATCTCCTGTGTGCTGGGTGACGGGTTAGGAACGGGGCGGCTGTTCATGCTGCAAACCTGATTATCTTGGTCCAGACTTTGGCAGTCGCGAACGTATCGGCTGGCAAGCGTTCCAGCTCCTCCGCGCCGTCCGCCTGATAGGTAACGGGCACAAGAGCAACCAATACACCGCCCGGTGCAAGCAATCCCCGCGCCGCTGCAACGTGCTTTCGCACGTCACTAAAAGGGGGATTCATGATCACGCGAGCAAACTGCACCCGTCCGCCGACTTCCGCCGCATATTCCAAAAAACACTGGTTCACGACCTGATCAGGCAGGGGCAAACCTTGGCTTAGCCTAATATGCCGTTCAACCTGCACGATATGGCTCGCACTGCACCCGGCAGACATGAGCGCGCGCGTCAGGTTGCCAGTGCCTGCGCTTGGCTCAAGTGTCAGATAGTCGCCTTGCGGCCCGAGATATTGCACCATGCGCGCCGCGACATCTGGCGGGGTAACGTGGCACTCGGTCGCGCGGTCAACCGCCACGATTTCAGGAATTGCGGGCTTGGCCAGCGCCGCGAAATCATCGCGGCGCTTCACCTGTATGCGCAAGGGCTTGTCGGGCCTTGTGTAGACGCTCGCCTTCATGCTGCCTGCTCCATTTCGCGAGCCTTGGCGCGCTCTGCCGCTTCCGCGTCAACTTGGCGCTCGATCGCGTCCAGATCGAGCGGAAGGGGCTTTCCCGGTTTGTCGGTAATGATCGCCACATGATCCGGCCTTGTCATGCTGTAGCTGCTGGAGCGTGTAACGCGGATACGCGCGACGGGTTCGCCGCTCATTGTCCAGACGCCACCGCGCCAGCCGCCGCGAATAATTGAACCATCGGCGGCAATTTCTTCTGTGACATAGGCCGAATATGTGCCCTTGGCGCGCGCGCTCCAGGTGGCCTGAGTGTAACCCTGAACCGTCGCCGGGTCCGCCTTCTGGTAGGGCTTCAAGCTCATTTCTTTTCGCTTGTTCCAGATGCGCTGCAACTGTTCCGCCTGTTCGGGCGTTGGGTTGATCAGCGTTGCGGGCGCGGGCTTGCTCGATACGCGGCGCGGTTTGGCATCCTGCACGATATAGCCGCAAGCCTGCATCACGTCGCGCCATTCATCCGCGCTCAATTCCAGATAATCCAGACCGTGCCCGATATGCAGCGGAAGGGGAACAGGCGATTCGAGCTGGAAAAAGCCGGGATCAGTGGCCGTTGCTTTGGGCTTTTCCGCGCCATGTTCGCGGGCGAAGGCCTGGAGAATGACCGGCGTCAGCTCTCCACCGAAACGGGGGACAGGGCCAAGCAATGAACGCTCAAACGCAAGCCGGTTCAAAATGTGTTCAATCCAGCGCTTGCGGTTCGGGCCATCAATCAGCGCCTGCAAGTTGGCAATGCAGCGCGCGCGGAAGGCGACAAGATCGCCGATTTCTTCCCGCTTGGAATATGTGCCCCAGGGCATGCCCAAAAGATCGCCGTTTGTGTTCTCGATTGCCCACATGATGCGCTCGGGCGTCTGAAATGCGTCCCAAAGCTGGATTGCCTTATGCGCGTCATTAATCCCGCGCTGGAGATCGCGCAGCTCCGCCAGAAGGGTTTTGATTCTGTTCGCGCGTGTGCGGTCCCCGTTTTTCATATTGGCGAAGCTCTCAACACCGGTTGCGCGGTATAGCCAATAATTCGCCGCGCTAGCCGCCTTGTTTGCCGCCGTCATGGCCGATTGCATGCGCTCCTGTGTCTTCCGCGCCTTGCGTTCCGAATGATGGCCAATCAAGATTGGCTGCCCCATGTAGAAGGCTTGGGACAGTTCATCGGCGCGCGCTGTCAGCGCTTCCGCCTGGCTGTGGCGCTTCAATGCCAAAGCCTCCAGGCGTTCGGCCTTGATGGCCGCACGTTCGGCAAGCGTCATTTCTTCCGCCTCGATGTCGCCTGCAAGCTCAATCGCGAGATCCTCGCGGGCTGGCGTCCATTTCGGGGCGACAAACAGTTCCTGTTTTGGTGCCCATTTGAAGCCCGCTTCCTTGACGCGCGCGTATGTTTCGGCATCGAGCCGCGTTGACGCATAAAGGCGAATCTTGTTGTCTTCCGGGCTATAGGTTGCGGTGATCGTCATTTTCTAGGCTCCTTTTTGCTGGGTGTTTTCGAACCACTCCGCGCAGCCGCGGTGCGTGGTGAAGGGATAGCGCGCGGTCCCCAAAGCCCGCGCCATGGCGGCGGGGCTGGAGAAGCGGCGGGAAGGGATGGGCTGGGGCTTCATGCTGCAACGTCCATCGGGGTGATGCTCACCGGGCCAAATGTTTCGGCGTGGTGGCCTGCCCAACACAAAACCCGCGAATAAACATCGTCAAAAGCTCCAACCGCCAACGCGAGCGCCAACGCTTCCCTTCGCGCGGCCTTGTCTGTCGCCACGCGAACAATCTTGGCCCTGCCGTGGCATTTGATGCTGTAGATACGCGTCCTAGACGTTTGGCTGGTGCGTGGTGCGGGCAAGCCGAGATGGTGCTGCGTTGCTTGCATCTCAAAACCTCCTGATCACTGCGCAAAGCCAGCAAGCGCCGCACAAGCGGCAATCTGGAGTATGGCAACCAAAGCCAAACAGATGGCCAGCGCAGCGCTTTGTAGTGTCGTCATGATTTGTGCTCCTTCATGTGACCGCGAATCGGCCTGTGAGACTTTGGTAGGGTATTTTTTATACCCTTGCAAGCATCAACCCATTATACTATGTGCGTTGTTCACACTCACAACACCCCTAAGAGGACGTTAGACCATGCCACGAACTGCAAAACCGGGCGAATTCGCGCAAATCTCCATGCGCTTCCCGGTGGACATCAAAAACCGGCTGGCGCTCGCTGCCGATCATGATCATCGCACCATGACCGAGCTTGTCGTTGCCATCACGGCCTGCTGGCTCGACAACACGCTTTATCGCCCGATCTCCCGGCCAGCTCGTCCAGGCAAGCCCAAACCGGCCCCGAAACAGCGCTTCAAGCGCCGCCCAGGTCGTGTGCCTGCTGCAAGCCCAAACCCTTACGCTTCCGAGGTTTTGGCCCGTTTCGAGACCATCCGCGACCCTTCGCGGGACGTGTGGACGCTCGAGGACATCGCGGTCGCTGCGTTCAACGCGCCGCTCTCGTCAATGGCCGTCAATTTCGATGTCGCGATCCGCAAGACGCTGCTGGTCATGGGCTGGCGCGAGTGCTTCGATACCCACAATGACGACGCCATCGTCTGGCTTCCACCGGCTCCCCGTATATGAAGCGCGAGCCTGTAAACTCAATTTCCCAGAGCATACACAAACGGAATACCCTTTAACCCCTCTCCCCCTACTCCTACCCCCATTGCACTCTATACGTGTGCCTCTAGTCTATATATACACATATACAGACACATATTTATCTAATGATATCAAGGGCTTGCCCCGTTTATGAAGGCGTATATCAGCTAAAATCGCTCATATACTCATAAACGCTTGACTTTCCCGCCAGCCGGACTCCCATTTCCGGGCCATGTTGGCGCTCGTCTCAGATGGAAATCAGGGAAATCCCGACGAACTGTCTGACCCCGCTGCAATCCTCAGCAATGTGTTCGAGGTGAGTAGTGTCGAGGGTAAGCGCCCCTCCGGTGGCATCCAGCCTAACGATGAACAGCGGAAATTTGCGCAGTATTACGTGCTTAACGGAGGCAACGCGACTGCCGCCGCCCGGTCCGCAGGCTACCAGAAGCCGCACATGGCAGGCCCCCGGCTGATCCAGAACGCCAAGGTTCTGCACGAAATCAAGCGCCTTTCGCTGTTCAACATGCAAGCCGCCCTGCCTCGGATGCTCACCGAGCTGGGCACAATCGCGCTGGATCGGTCGATTGACCCTAAAATCCGCATTCCTGCCCTGCTTGGCTGGCTGGATCGGGCAGGACTTCGCCCAAAATCCGACATGCCAAGCGTTGCGGTGCAGGTGAACGTCAATGGGGAGAGCGCCAGAGCGGCGATTGAGGCTGCTACCCGCGCAGCATCGGAACGCAAAGGCATGACGACATGCCAGAGACTCAGTGCAATGGGCAGTGGTGGTCGCGGTTTGTCCGACATTCCAGATACAATGACGGACAGCATCGAGGGTGACGACGCGCCCGACGATGTGCTCGACCTGGCATGGGATGGGGGGGGGATGCAAATTCAGGGCCCCCCCGCCCCGTCTGATCCCATACCTACCCACCAACCAGAGCACACACTGGAAATCCCAGAGGGGGGTGAGGGGTGAGCGCCGCCGTGCAGTCAGAGCCGCGGTCCGGTTTTCAGCGCCCGATATCAGTGGTCCGCCCGATCGACCGCTTGCGCGCGTTGGCGGCTGAGCGAGGCTGGCGAGTTGGCTTGCGGTCTGGGGATATGTTTGGGGGCGTTGTGTTGCGATTGGTTGGTCGTGATGGCCGGGAGCTGGCGTTGTCGTCGTGTTCTGGTCGTGACCGTGGCCGGTCGGTTGATCTGGCGGCAGAGGGTTTGCTGGAGGCGGTGTTGTGAGCGGCACGCGAAGCCTGGAATATATTCAGTATATTGCGAAGACGTATCGCAACGATCTCTATGGGTATCGTCGGGACATTCTGGGTCGGAAGCACGCTGATTGGCAGAAGCTGGTTGGCGAGAGTGTTCAGGTGAACAAGCGGACATCGGTTTCGTCGGCGCATGGTGTTGGCAAGACGGGTTTCGCGGCTGATGTGATCCACTGGTTTCTGGCGACGCGGCCTCGGCCTGCGATTGTGTGCACGGCGAACACCGAGGATCAGCTGAACAAGAAGCTCTGGCGCGAGCTGTCGAAGGTGAACCAGACTGCCAAGAATGCCGATTGGTTCGACTGGAAGAGTTCGACGTTTACGCGGTTCAACGATCCGACGGCGCAGGCTGTGGCCCAGACGTGGAGTGTTTCCAATCCGGGCGCGTTTGCTGGCACGCACGAAGATGATGTTCTGGGGCTGTTTGACGAGGGCGCGGAGATTGACGACGCGATCTATCAGGTTTTCAACGGGGCGATGACGACGGCTGGCGCTCGCTGGCTGATTTTGGGGAACCCTCGGCGCTCGGAGGGGTTTTTCTACGAGGCGACGCATGGCGACATGGTTGCGCGTCGGCCCGGCGATCTCGCTGCGGGATTGTGGCAGACGTTCACGATCAAGGCCAGTGACAGCCCGTTTGTTGCGCCTGACTATGAAACGACCATGGAGCGGATCTGCAAGGGCCGCGACACGGACAATTTCCGGGTGCAGGTTCTTGGGCTGCCGCCTCGGTTCGACGAAAACCAGTTTGTGCCGCGTGCCCACGTTACGGCGGCGCTGTCGCGGACTGTCGAGATATTCCCGCGCTGGCCGTTGGTTCTGGGTGTCGACGTCGGCCACCGGCATGACAAGTCGGTGATTGTGCCTCGGCGTGGCCGGAAGGTTCTGGACGCGGTTGTCGAGTATTTCGGGCAGCGCACGACCGATTTTGCGCGCCGGATTGCGGATGAAATTTCGTTCTACCGGGAAGAGCATGGTCTCGAAGCACAAGTTGTGATCGAGGACATCGGTATGGGTGTCGGCGTCGTCGAGACGTTGCAGGACATGGGCTATTCCGATCAGGTCTGGCCGGTGAACACCGGCAATCCGGCCTATGAGAAGGAGGTTTACTCGAACCTTCGGTGCGAAATGTGGGCCACGATGAAGGCTTGGCTTGAGGGCGATGTCGAGATTCCGAACCATCAGGATTTGGTGAAGGAAATCACGGCGGTTCGCCGCAAGCCGGGCGGCTCGACCAACAAGCTGGTTCTGGAAACGAAGGACGAGATGCGGCGGCGTGGTCAGAATTCGCCTGACTTCGCGGATGCTCTGGCGCTGACGTTTGCCGTTCCGTTTGACCTGCTGCCTGACCGGAAGCGGGACATCTACGACGATTATCGCGAGCCTGCGATGGCTGGCACATGGATGGGGGTTTGACCATGGAAGCCACTGAGAACGAAACCGAGGGCCAGCCCGAGAAGGTTGAAGGCCCGTTTTACCAGAGCGATGAGCTGCTGGTGAAGCAGATTCGCGCGTGGTTCAAGGAGGCGTCGGACGCCAAGGCAAAGGTCGCGGAGAAGCGCAAGAAGTGCCATCGGTTCTATGCCGGGGAGCAATGGGAAGAGGCGGACCTGAAAATCGCCGATTCGACCAAGCGGCCTGCCCTGACGCTGAACATGATCCTGACGATCATCGGCGCTCTGGAAGGCGAGGAACGCGAGAACCGGACTGAGATCAAGTTCTTTGGGGCTGGTGTCGAGGATGATCCCCAGGCGGCGGGTCTGAACCGCATTCTGAAATGGATCAACGAGAGCTGCGGCGGCGAGTTTGCGCTGAGCGAACAGTTCCGCAACGGCGTCATTGGCGGCGAAGGCTGGATTGTGCCGGAGGTCGATTATTTTGAAGACCCCGAGGGCCTGATCAAGCTGGTCCATGTCGATGATGAGCACATTTTCGATGATCCGCTGTCGGTGTCGCCGGTCGGCAAAGATGCTCGGTATCTGCACCGCGTCACGCAGATGTCGGAAGATGAACTTGAGGCACGCTGGCCCGGCGCCAAGGAAAAGCTGGATCAGTGTATGCTCGAAAAGGGCGAGATCAGCGCGATTGAAACCGACGGCAAGGGCTATCGCGACATCTATTCGGTTCCGGGCGATTCCAAGTCGGTGAAGCTCTACGACGCGAAGTCGAAAATGTGGTCGGTTCTCGAAACGTGGTGGACGCAGATTGAGCCGGGCGTCGTCGTGGTCAACGAGCAAACCGGCCTGCTTGACGAAGTGTCGCCTGCCGAATTCGAGGCGATGAAGGAAGCCCGCGATCAGGAACAGGTTGCGGCAATGCAGGCGCGCGTCGCGATGTCGTATAAGCCAATTAAGCAGGGCATGATTCCGCCTGAACCTGCGCCGATCCCACCGGCCCTGCAAGCGATTGAGCGCCCGGTGAAGCGATTTTATCAGGCGTTTTCGTGTTTCGACGTGCTGCTCGAAAAAACGCCGTCGGCTCTGCCGAAATTGAAGCGTTTCCCGTATGTGCCGTTCCGGGTTTACTGGGCGAAGGCGCTGAAAGAGTGGTTCGGCATTGTCTGGCCGATCCTTGACCCGCAGCGGCAGCACAATATCGAGCAATCGGTCATCGTGCAGCTCATGCAGCTGATGCCCAAGCAGTCGTGGATGGCTCCCAAGGGGGCCTATCACGACAAGCGCATGTGGGAAACCAAGCTAGCACTGCCCGGCGCGCTGCTTGAATTCAACGCCTCGCGCGGCAAGCCCGAACCGATCCCGTCACAGGCGATCCCGCGTCACCTGATCGACATGGCGTTTACCCGCCCGGAAACAATGCGCGGAATTTCGGGCGTGAATGTCGAACTGACCGGCCAGCGGCAGGGCAGCGACGCTGGCATCGTCATGGAACAGCGGCGCAAGGCTGCGAAAACGGTTCTCGCGCCGATTTTTGACAATTTCCGGCAGACGAAAGTCGAGCTAGGCCGAGTTTTGCTGGCCTATATCCAGCAATACATCACGCCTGGCCGGATCATCCGCGTTCTGGGGCCTGATCGACCGGAGCCGGTGATCATGTCGCGCGAAATGGCGTCCGACCGGTATGATATTACCATCGACGAAACGGAATCGAGCGAAAACGACCGGCTGGCAACGCTTTCGGTGCTGCAAACGACGCTGCCTGCGCTTGCCAAGGCCGGAATGTCGATCACGCCAGCGGTTGTCGACCTGCTGCCGATGTCTCCCAACATTCGCGACGAAATGAAGACGCAGTTGGCATGGGAGATGACCCTTGCAAACCGGCTGCCTCCGCCCGGCTGGAAGCCGGGAATGCCTATCCCGATGCCAGCTCCGCCCGCTGGCCCTGCAATCCCCCCGCAAGAGTAGGTGACGTATGAGCGAAGAACTGACAGATGACGAATTGAAGCTTCTCGAACTGGAACCGGATGCTCCGCCGCCTGCGGAGAGTGACGCGGAGCCTGCTGCTGAACCAGCGCCCGCCGATTCTGCTGCTCCGGCTGACCCGGCTGCGGCGGAAGCGCCTGACCCGGAATTTGCCGAGTTTCTGAGATCGCATGAAGGCAAGTCGCCGGAAGAACTGGCGAAAATCGCGTTCCAGCAACAGAAACGGGCTGCTGCGGCTGGGTTTGAGGCCCGGAAGCGCGAACAGGTTATCAGCGAGGTCGTCGCCAAGGCTCAGCAAACGCTGGAACAGCGCAAAGCGGCCATCGCTGAACGCCGGAAAGCGTTTGAGGATCAGTTGCAGAACGATCCCGACGCTGCGACGCGCGCCTTGGCTCAGGAACGGTTCGACGCGGAGGAGCGGCAGGCGATTGAGGAAGCGGAAATTGCCGAGCGCGAAGCCCGGATTGATTCCGCGTTCGAATTGGCCTCGCGCGCGATCCCGGACCTGCCGAAAGTCTATCCCGAGATGTATTCCTTTGGGCAGGAGATGCAGTTCAGTGACGACGAATTGCGCGGGATTGAGGATGGCCGCGAAATGGTCATGCTCTACTTGGGCATGACGGCTGCAAAGCTGATGAAGGCGGGCGTCATCGACATTCGGGGCAACATGATTGCGGCTCCGGCTGCTGCTGCTCCGAGCGATCCGCGCCTGACCGCTCCACCGGCTCCCAAGACGCTATCGACCGCGCCTGCCCGGCCGGTTTCGGCAACGTCGACCATCGAGCAACAGCTCGCGGCTTTGCTGGGCGATGATGATGCCTTGAGCAAAATGAGCGACGACGATCTGGCGCGTCTGACCGGCGCGCTGTGAGGAATTGGCGGGGTGGCCATTGGGCGTAACCCGCCGATCAAGGGAGTGTTTTGATGAAGCCGACCGCGAAAGGAAGACCACCGAAAGCGGCAACTGCCGCGAACCTCACCGGAACCGCCGTGTCAGATGCGATTGAGCAAGCGACCGGGCCGGAAGCTGATGGGGCGCATAGCGCCGGTGCTCCGCCGTCACCGGCTACCACTGGCCTTGAGACAGTGACGATGGGAAGCGCCGTGGGCGTGAAGCAGCTCGTCGAGGTCGAAAAGGTGTTGGCAATGCTTGGGGACATCACCCTGGACCACATCGCGGGCCTGCGTGGCAATCCCGCGATTGCATCGCTGACGGACCAGATGCGCGGGACCGATGGTCAGGACACTCCCACAGTCTTTACGCGGGTCAAAGGCGAGGCTCCATTGCTGTTCGATGGCGCTCCTGTCATCGCTGCTGCTTTAGACCTTGGCATGTCGCATATCGTTGTGATAACAATGCCCGCCGAGCACGCGGAAGAGGTTCAGCGGTTTCTCGTTCGCGAGAAGCAGGAACGGATGAAAGCGTCTCGGTAGGCTTCGGCTCGTCTCGCCCGCGTAAGGGCAGTGGTCTCGTCCGCCTCAAGGACAGCGGCGCGCTCCCAGCCTCATCGGGTGCAACAGGTTCGCGCACTTCACGCGCAGCGGCTGACCAGCCTCACCGGTCAATCCGAACCTTTTGCAACAAGATGGGAGTGCCGCCATGTCGAGCACATCATTTTCCACGTCGCACGCGCTGACTGTGAAGGTCTGGGCCAAGAAGGCGTTTTCCGACGCCGTGAAGGCCACTCTTTACGGGCAGCTTCGCGGCAAATCCGACCGCGCCATTGTGCAGGTCAAAGACGAACTGAAACGCAGCGAAGGCGACCGCGTTCGGTTCAACATTCGCGCTCTGCCGACTGGCCGAGGCGTGCAGGACGGCGAAACGCTGGAAGGCACCGAAGAGAGCCTTGCATATCAGTATTTCGATCTGAACCTTGGCGAGAAGCGCAAGGCATTCCAGGTCGAACTGAACCTGTCCGAGCGCCGCACCATGCGCAATGTCCGCGAGGACATGAAGTCCGCCAAGCAGGAATGGCTCGAAGACTATCTCGACGTGACGTTTTTCGAGTATCTGTCGGGCGATTACGTCACCATCGACCCGGCAACTGGCATCGCCAATCTGGGCACTGGCGCGACGGCTTCCTATTATCACCCGACCGCGCCGTTGGGTGGCAATGCCGTTCAGGCTCCGTCGGCCAACCGCATCGTCTATCCGGGGACGGCAACGTCCAAGGCGACGATTGCCGCGACCGACACCATGACGTTCGGCGTGCTGGACAAGCTGGCAGAACGCGCAAAGCTGGCATCGCCGACCATGCGCAAGGCGCAGTTCAACGGCAAGTCCTGCTGGGTTGTGATCCTGCATCCCTACCAGGTGACGAGCCTTCGCGCCAACACCGGCAACCTGCAATGGGGCGACATCGTGAAGTCCCAGATCGCGGGCGGCGGTGAGAACCTGTTCGCGGGCGAAGTGCTGGGCATGTATCGCGACATGCTGCTCATCGAGAGCGTTCGGACCCATGTCTACAATGACTATGGCTCCGGCTCGAACGTCAAGGCGGCGCGCGCGCTGTTCCTTGGCGCGCAGGCTGCCGTCGTCGCAACGTCCAAGGACACCGACGAAGATGGCGTCCTGAAAACGGTCGAGAAGGAAAAGGATTACGGCAAGTATCTCGGTTCGGGTGACACCCTGATCTGGGCGATGGCCAAGACCCGGTTCTCGAACCAGTCCGACTTTGGCGTGTTCGCGGTCGATACCGCTGCCGCGCCGGTCTAAGAGGGAGATACTACGATGGCTGTCGTGAACACCTACGCGCTGCCGGCAACGGAAACACCTGAGATCCATGCCGGCGCTTTCACCATCACCCGCGTCATGGCGATTGCCAGTGGTGCTGCCGCCAGTGGCGACAACATCACGGTTCTGACGATGGGCCGCAATGCCCGTCTGAACCAGTCGTTTTTGCGCAATGGCGGCACGCTCGGCGCAAGCTGCACGCTCAAACTGCAACGCAATCGGGGCGGCACTCGCACCGACCTGACTGTTGCAACCACGGCTGGCAGCGCAAGCGTCGTTTCGGGTATTACCATCGGGCCGGTTGACCTGCTCGCTGGTGACATCATCGAAATGCTCGTTGGGGGCGCGAACATCGGCGCGGCTGCGACGGTGGAAGTCGATCTGCTCTTGCAGCACAACTGATCGACCGGGCGGCATGGTTCGGTGACGATCGTCTACACATCTCCTCTGGTCACGGTAACGTGGCCGGAGGTTCGCTCTCAGGTGCGGGGGGACCTATGGCGCTCTGAGTCTGGCGTGCCCGATGATGTGTGCGACCGTGCCATCCATGCCGCCTTGCGCCGCATTGAAAGCGAGCGCTCCTGGACGTGGCTGGAAAACATCACGTCGTCCTTGGTTGCCGACACGCAAGGCTCTGACATTGCCGTTCCTGCACAGTGCGGAGCGATCTGGTCGCTGGCCTATCTGTCTGGCACAACCGGCTATGACCGGCTCAAGAATGCTCCACTGCCGAACGTCCGCGAGCTGCAACAGGGCGCGTTTGTCGGCTATCCGTCGGCGTATAATTTCAGCAATGGCCGGGTCTATCTCGACTGCGCGGTTCCAGAGGGGGCCACGTTTGAACTGATCTGGAAGTCGCGCACGCCGCGCAACGTGGCTGATGCTGTGACCGATCCGCCGATCACCCTGTCATTGGAGCGAAACGCCGTCATTGCCTATGCCTGCTATGACGTGGCGTTGTCGTTTCTCAAGAATGAGGCGGAAGCCGCGCGCCAGAATGCGCGCTTCCAGCAACTGCTGCAAACCATGATGGACGAAGAGGACGAAGCCCGCGCCGATTCAACGGGCGGCTGCGTCGTGCCTGATCAGTCCTACCATGTCGCGGCCTATGGTTTCGGAGTGGTCTGATGCCCGACACGACAACAACCAACTATGGCCTGACAAAAATCGAAGTCGGCGCGTCCAACGATAGCTGGGGCGCGAAGCTGAACACGAATTTCGACACCATCGACACGGCCATCAAGGCGCGTGCAGATGCAATTACGGCGCTCGACACTGCGAAGCTTGCGGCTGCGACCTATACGGCTGCTGACATTCTGACCAAGATCAAGACTGTCGATGGCGCTGGCTCGGGTCTCGACGCAGAATTTCTTGCCGGGACGCCGCTCAGCTCGTTTTTGCTGGTCGCAAATTACACGGCTGCGTCGATTCTGTCGCGCCTGATCACGGTTGACGGCGCGGGGTCTGGCTTGGACGCTGATCTGCTCGATGGCCAGCAAGGCTCCTATTACACGGACATCGTGGCCCGGCTGGGCTACACACCCCTGAACGCGGCAACCTACACTGCCGCCAACATTCTTTCGCTGCTGCTGGGCGTCGACGGCGCTGGCACTGGCCTGGATGCCGACTTGCTGGATGGCTTTCAAGGCTCTGCCTATGAGCGCGTCACGTCGTCGTCACTGATTCAGAATGGCGGTTATCGCGTGCTTGCGTCTGGCTTGATTGAGACGTGGGGCTATGTCGATATTGCCGCCTTCACTGCGGGCAGCTTCACGTTGCCCACGACGCACACCAGTTGGGCCGTCCCAAGTGTCAGCCCTCAAGCCGAAGCGACCGGCGTAGTTGGTGCCCCGCCGACGGGGATCTCGATCACGAACGGAACGGCTGACACGGTTCGTTACTATGTGCGGACCGTTGGTGTCTGATGGCGTTTGTCCAATCCGAACTGGCCTTTGAGCCGGGCCTGTTCTCGAACAGGTCTGCTCGTGCGTCACGTCGCCGTTGGGTGGATGGCGATCTGGTGCGGTTTCGCGATGGCGTTCCCTGCCAGATGGGCGGCTGGCGACGTCTGACTTTCACAGGCGCAACGATTGACGGTCGCGCGCGCGCGATGATCAGCTGGCGACCCAATTCGCAGTATAGCCGGTATGCTGTCATCGGAACGCACAAGGGCGCGTTTCTTTACGACGGCGGCTCGCTTGTTGATGTGACGCCCACCGGCATGACGGACGGTCGCGAATCGTCGGTGATTGGCAACGGCTTTGGTGTCGGCCTGTTTGGCCGTGGCACATTCGGCACGCCTCGCACGCTGGGCGGCACGCTGGTTGCTGCCTCCACATGGTCATTCGATATGTTCGGAGAAACGCTGATCGCGTGTTTTTCTGACGATGGCGTGATCTCCGAATTCAATCCGGCCAGCGATGCCCAGTTGACGCCGATTGCAGGCGCTCCGACGGCGCGCTGTGTCTGCGTCTCGCACGAGCGGCATGTGTTTGCGTTCGGGTGCGATGGCAATCCGCGACTGGTCCAATGGTCTGACCGCGAGGATTATTCGGTCTGGACGCCTTCGTCGACCAATCGGGCGGGCAGTTACGAGATGCAAGCCCGGTCGCCATTCATCACTGCGCGCCGGGTGCGTGGCCAGGTGCTTGCTTGGACCGAGACTGAGGTCTTCGCGTTCTTCCCGCTCAACAACGCTTTGGTCTATGGCCGGGAGACACTGGACGAAACGGCTGGCGCTGCTGGCCCTCTGTCTGTGTGCGTGGCGACAGAGCGGGGCGGTGAAACGGCCTATTGGTGGGGGACTGACAGCTTCTACATCTATGACGGGTTCGTCCGTCGCATGGCCTGCGATCTGCAAGACTATGTGTTCAACGACGTGAACCTGTTGCAGCGCGCCAAATTTGAAGCCGCGACCAACGTCGAGTTTTCGGAAATTCGTTTCTCCTACTGCTCGGCAGCGTCCGACGAAATCGACCGCTGTGTGGTGTTCTGCTACGCCAATCAGACGTGGACCAAGGCAAACGTTGCCCGGCTGGCGTGGATGGACCGCAAGATTTTCGAAAAGCCGTTGGCTGTCGATGCAAGCGGCAATCTGTTTGAGCATGAAGTCGGCGACACTGCCGACGGCGATCCGATAGACAGCTTTGTTCTCAGTCACCCCATCATGATCGGGTTTGGCGAAAGCTTTGCCGAAATCTCAACGTTCTGGCCTGACATGCAACCGACCGGCGAAGGCGCTGCGCTGACGATCATCGCCCGCGACTATGCCGGTGCGCCTGATCAGGTGTTCGGCCCCTACGAATTCGGGCTGACAACCGAGAAGGTCGATCTGAACATCTCGGCGCGACAATTTCAGGTCAAAATCTCCGGCATTGGCACGTTTTGGGAGATCGGCTCTCCGCTTATTTCGGTGCAGGGAGGCTCGCTCAAATGAGTGGTCGATCCGACATTCCCAGTCAGCTTGACCGGCGCACGCTTGAGCAAACGCTCGACCAACATCGTCGCCGCATGGACGGCATCGAGCAAGAGGACGTGATCATCACGGCAACACGGCGTCTGTTTCTGACGGCTGCTGACGGGTCGCTCGTGTCTCTGACACCTGAAACGCTTGGCGGCTATCCGCTGCAGCTCGGGCACGCAGGTTGGTAATGGCGTTCGCAGCAACCACCTTTGCCCAGGGGCAACTGCCATCAACGGCTGGCACGCTTTGGACTGTGCCTGCTGCAACGGCGGATTACGTCAAGTCGCTGATCCTGTCCAACGTGTCGGGATCTACGGTCACATTTACGCTCTGGAAGCGGACAAGCAGCAACGACCGGCAAATTCTTGTCGGCAGTCTGGACGCGGGCGAGACGATTGTCGTGTCTGATCTTCTGCTCACGGCTGGCGATTCACTCAAAGGATCGGCCAGCGCCGCAACCTCCATCGACTATGTGGCTCAAGGGGTGCGGGAAGCATGAAGGTCGACAAAATCTCCGCAGCCGGTGGTGGTGAGGTCGCTGTTCCTCGCTTGCCTGCCATTCATTTCAATCCGCCCGGCTCGACATCTGGCGCGTTTTTGACGCCTGCCGTCAACGGTCTGGCTGGCGCAACAGTGGCGGCTGCTGCGAACCGGCTTGACCTGTTCCCAGTGCGGTTTGACCGCGACACCGTGATTGATGAGGTTGCGCTTGAAGTCACGGCGGGCGTTGCGTCGTCGCTGGCCCGCGTCGGCATCTACACGGCCTCGCCGTTGGGCAGCCCAAGCGCGTTCATCATGGGCACGACCGATATGGATTGCGCGACAACGGGAGCCAAGGCGCTCGCTCTGGCCTTCACGTTCCGGGCGGGCGTCACCTACTGGCTGGCCGTTTTGACATCATCGACGCAGACATTGCGCGGCATCGCGCTGGGCAATGCGTTCTCGCTTGGCATCTCCGCAACGGGCGGCACTCACAACACTCTTCGGCGTGCGACGCAGACCTACGCAAGCGGGTTTCCGTCCACGGCTCCGGTTTCGACACTCACCAGCTCAATCTTGCCATTGGTGCGCTTGCGTTTGGCATAATCACTGACTCAGGGTCACAAAAAGGAGGCTGTTATGACATTCGACAATATCGAGGCATTCGCCCATCAGGTGCAGGCTCAAATTCAGAAAATCGAGCGCCGTCACAAGCGGACTGGCGAGGCGATTGACGAATTGCACGAAATGCTTGCGGCTGGTCTGGAACAGTTCGGGCCTGACGCGGGCTGCTCGGGCGATGTGATCGCGCAAATCGTCACCCCCAAGGATCCGCGGTGAAATGGACGGGGCCAGCCCGGTTGACGTGATTGTTTTCATGCTCGCGTTGATCGTGAACCTCTGGGCTTTGTGGCGGCGCCCCGATTGGGTTGCTGGCACTTTGCTTGTGGCGATGCTGGCCAGCATTCCGATTGGGCAAACGGTTCCTGTGCCTGATGTTGTGGGAGTTCTTGCGCTTCTTGACGCCATAGTCGCGCTGATCATGG
>JACCDR012638508.1_pt1 | contig 16194 bp, 15 predicted proteins | sample 7446431 | NCBI WGS metagenome assembly JACCDR01 (sample SAMN15323443, study PRJNA562643) | freshwater metagenome | isolation source: river surface water | place: USA:Blue River Watershed | collected 2017-08-17 | reverse complement strand
TGCTCTTCCAGCTGAAGTTAATGCGATCAGGTCTCTCGTTGAATCGAATGGGGGAGCTATTATCTCGGAGGCAGAGCCTCAGATTAAGGATCTTGCTTACACCTTGTCACGAATGACAGCGGGCAAGCGAGAGAAGTATGACAGTGCCTACTTTGGTTGGATTAAGTTTGAGAGCCCAGTTTCAGGAATCAACTCAATCAAGGAAACATTGGACAAGAATCGAAATATTCTCCGACATCTTATCATCAAGACAGTTCGAGAAAACACGATGACAGTTCCAAAGGTTGCGCCATCTGATGCAAAAGAAGAAAAGGTCGCTTCTGCAGAAGAAATTGAAAAAACAATTGACGAGATGGTTTCTGGAAAGTAGAGGAGTATAATTACCCTGTATCATCCAAAACTATGTATTTAAACAAAGCTATCGTCTTCGGAAATCTTACCCGCGATCCTGAGCTACGCTCACTTCCTTCAGGAATTCAGGTTGCTTCATTTTCTGTAGCAACCAATCGAGTTTACAAGGACAAGGACGGACAGCGAAAGGAGCAGGTGGAGTATCACAACATCGTAGTGTTCGGTAAGCAAGCAGATCTTGTTTCTCGATACATGAAAAAGGGTTCTAGCATTCTCGTTGAAGGACGAATGCAGACTCGAAGTTGGGATGCTGATGGTGGAAAGAAGTACAGAACAGAAATTGTTGCCGATGGCATTCAGTTCGGTCCACGAGGGGGCAGCGCCCCTTCAGGAGGCCAGTCAGATGCCGGAGCTTCCGCTGGCCCAAGTCACACAGATGACAAGCCGGCAAAAGCAGCGGGCGCAATGGACACCATTGAGTACCCAGATGAAGAGATTAGCCCAGACGATATCCCATTCTAAATTATATGAAAAAGCAGTGTTACTTTAAGCAGAATAATATCAAGCATGTCGACTACAAAGATGTCGATTTGCTTAAGAAGTTTTTGAATCCACACGGTCGTCTTATGTCTAAGAAGAAGACAGGTGTAAGTTCAATCAATCAGCGAAAGCTTTCTACAGCAGTAAAGCGAGCTCGATTCATGGCCCTTTTGCCATTCGTTGCTCGATAATTGCAGACAGTTTCCCAAAAGGGAGACAAAGAAAAAACCGCCTTTCGGCGGTTTTTTCTTTTGTTAGTTTACTCGCTCTACGTAGTCGCCGGTTTCAGTATTGATTCGGATAACTTCACCCTGATTGATGAACATTGGAACCTGGATAGTTGCTCCAGTTTCTAGAGTAACAGTCTTTGATCCTCCCTGAACAGTGTTTCCCTTAACTGCATCAGCTGCCTCAGTGATCTTGAGCTCTACCTTGATAGGGTATTTGATACCAATGATCTGCTCTTCGAAGATGAGGGCATCAATGAAAGAGTTTGTCTTAATGTACTGAATTCGGTCACCGAGCATGCTTGGTTCGATCTTGAATCGCTTTGCAGGATCACTTTCTTCACAGAACCAGAATTCACCGCGGCTGTTGTAGAGGTACTTGACTTTCTTTGTCTCAAGTTCTGCTTCTTCTACTTTGTCTGAGACGTGGAATGAGTGCTCTACGATTCGTCCACTAAGAAGACTCTTGAGTTTGGTTGCGTTTACCGGCTTTCGCTGCTGCTTTCGAAATACGTGAGAACTCAATACTTCAAAAGGCTCACCTTCGTGAATAATGTACTTTCGCTCCTTTACTTCGTTATATTCTAGCAATGCCATACGTTTTTTGGGTTATGTGGGCAATTCTAGCCCGGAAATAGGGAATTGTCTACCAAGTACGGCCTATATTGGCCCTAAAGAAAAAAGCGCCTTGTGGCGCTTTTTTCTTAAGTCGTTTTGTTCTGGCTGAGTGCTAGGCAACCTCTGCCGCGAGTTTCTTGCGAATTTCTGCCAAGATTTCGTCGGTGAGCTTGGTGTTTTCCTTGAGGAATTGTCGTGTGGCGTCATATCCTCGACCGAGTTTAGTGTCTCCGTATGAGTAAGAGATACCGGTCTTGGTAATAAGTTCCATTTTTTCGCCTAGAGCGATGATCTCACCTTCTCGTGAAATGCCCTCATTGTACATAAGATCGAATTCTGTCTGTCGGAATGGGGCAGCGACCTTGTTCTTTACAACCTTTACTCGGATTCGGCCTCCCATCACTTCTTCACCTTTCTTGATCTGAGCGATACGTCGAATATCGAGTCGGACTGAGGTGTAGAACTTTAGAGCTTTTCCGCCTGGGGTAGTCTCAGGGTTTCCAAACATCACACCGATTTGCATTCGGATCTGGTTGATGAAAATAACAATAGTCTTCGATCGAGCTACGATGGCAGTAAGCTTTCGAAGCGCTTGTGACATGAGTCGAGCCTGCTTTCCGACATGTTGTGCTCCCATTTCACCCTCGATCTCATCCTTTGGGGTGAGGGCAGCAACTGAGTCAATAACGATCACGTCCATCTTTCCAGATCGAACGAGACTCTCAACGATTTCGAGGGCTTGTTCACCGGTATCAGGCTGTGAGATGAGGAGTTCATCAATTCGAACACCGAGTCGTTTTGCATACTCTGGGTCCATTGCGTGTTCTGCATCGATATATGCGCAGACACCACCTTTCTTTTGTGCTTCAGCGACAATGTGGAGTGATAGGGTGGTCTTTCCAGATGACTCAGGTCCAAAGATTTCTACAATACGACCTCGTGGAACTCCGCCTACGCCAAGTGCAGCGTCGAGGCCAATAGAGCCTGTGGGAATAGCGTCTACATGCACTCGAGGCTTTTCGCCGAGCTTCATGATCGAATCTTCTCCGAAACGAGACTTGATCTCTTTGAGAGTGTCTTCAATGCTTGCTCGTGGGGCAGCTTTGCCAGCCTTACCTTCTTTTTCTTCTGTTCCTTCAGTTTCTTCGGTTAGCGTTTCTTCGGTGTCTTTACTAGCTTTTGTATTTACTTTTCTTGCAGCCATATTATGGTCGATAGATTACTTCTAATTTCTTTTCTACCTTTCTGTTGAAACGATCCTCCGCTTTCACACTAATTATATTATAGCCCTCTGCGAGCAGCAATTTTTCCGCAATTTTACCTTCTTCGTCAATAAAGACCTTCTTGCCGTTTACGTACACAGCACTAACGTTCTTTGCAGAGCCTTTGATTTCTGTCAGGGAATCGCTAATCGATGAGCCGTTTAGGGGTGATTCTAGTGCGATTATCGGGCCGTCCACAAGGTTCTTGCTTCGATAGTAGATGTATCCAGCTATAGAGGTGACGAAAATTGCCGTTAAAACGAGCGTAATTATTGTTCGGAGCTGAATGGTGGTCTGGATTCTGGGAGTCATTGTGGTAAGACTAATCAGACTATAGAGCCTCGTCGGTATCTCCACCACCATGGTCACCGATTACTGATCGAGGTTTTGAACCATCAGCAGGACCAATAACACCACGCTCTTCGAGGAGGTCCATCAGTCTTGCGGCGCGTGCATAACCAACCCGGAGTTTTCTCTGGATGTATGAAGTCGAAGCTTTTCCTGCCTCAAGAACCACTTGTCGAGCATCTTCATACATATCGTCATCCTCACCACCTTCGTCACCAAAACTTGATTCAAAGATGCTATTTTTATCCTTCTCAGGCATTTCGGTAATGTCGACAGGGATGTAGTCCTCATAGTTTTCTGCAAGGAATTTCACAACTGCCTTGAGTTCGGCTTCAGAAACGTACGCTGATTGGAGACGTTGAGGCTTCGACATGTCTGCAGAGAGGTAAAGCATGTCTCCGGCACCAAGTAGCTGTTCAGCACCAACTTGATCGAGAATAGTTCGAGAGTCCACTTGTGAGGCCACCTGAAGGGCTAGTCGAGAAGGGATGTTTGCCTTGATGAGACCAGTAATAACGTTCCCGACGGTCTTTGTGTTGAAAGGATGAGATGAATACCAACAGCTCGACTCATCTGGGCCAAGCGAACGATGCCTGCTTCAAGTTCTCGTGGGTAGGTCTGCATAATATCGGCCAATTCATCGATAACGATGACGATGTATGGCATTCGGTCCGGAGCATTTTCAACAATCTCACCTTCTTTTGGTGGATTTTCTTTGATTCGTTTGAGAACGGGCTCAAGAACGTTCTTGTGGTACGACTCAATGTTTGTAACTGACTTATCTTGGAGAATTTCGTATCGACGTTCCATTTCCTTTACTGCCCAGCGTAGGGCCATGATGGTTTTCTTTGGATCAGTGATAACAGGTGTTTGAAGGTGTGGAATCTTATTATAAAGAGTGAGTTCAACGCGCTTTGGGTCAATAAGAATAAAGCGCAGGTTGTCAGGGCTATTTCGGTAAAGCAAAGAAACAATAAGTGAGTGAATAGTCACAGACTTACCGGAACCTGTGGTGCCCGCCACAAGAAGGTGAGGCATTTTCGCCAAGTTTCCAAAATGCGCTTTGCCGGATATACCTTTTCCAAGGGCAGTAAGGAGAGGTTTGTCTGAGCTCTGGAACTCCTGGTTTGAAAGAAGAGAGCCGAGGCCCACGGTTGTCTTGGTGGTGTTTGGAATTTCAATACCAACAAGTGACTTTCCAGGAATAGGGGCTTCAATACGGATAGGGTGGGCGGCCAAGGCAAGGGAGAGGTCGTCCTGAAGAGCGACTATCTTTGATAGCTTCACTCCCTCTGCAGGTTTCAAAGCATACCTAGTTACTGATGGTCCGATCGAGATCTCATCCATTTCAACATCGATGCCGAAGTTCTGAAGAGTGCGCTTAATTATGTTTGCATTTGCCTTGATGTCACCAACGCCAGGCTTACCTCTGTCTACTTCAAGAAGGTCTAGCGGAATCGGTACGTAGTTTGTCTCACGAAGAGGTTGCTTCTGTGGGGTAGGAATAAACTCTTCTTCGGCATGCTCCTGGATTTTGAGCTTCATTTCTTTTTTCTTCTCTTCTGCTTTTGAAGCCACAGCCGGCGCAGGGGATTCGTCGTCCTCCTGTTTCTGGATTTTCTTTTCAATCTCCTCATCTGTCTCCTCATGGAACTCCTCCTCTGCTTCTTCTTGAGCTGCAAATTCCTCCTCAGAGAGCTCTTTCTTCTTAGTTATCTTGTCCCAGAGTGCCTGGAGTTTGTCATCGATGCGAGCATTGAAAAGGAAGATCAAACTAATAACCAAAATTCCGACGAGAAACACGAGACTCGCATATGGTGCGAAAAGGTATACAAGTGGAGTTGAGACGCCTTTTCCAATCAGGCCACCTTGATCGGGGAACAGTACAGAAACGATTCCGAGCGAAGAGAAAAAAGAGAAAGTTGCACTTGCGATTTTACCAAGAGTGAAATCCTGTTTGAGGTTCTTGAGAAACGAAAGTGAGAGGAGGAGAAAGAATAGTGGAACCAAAAAATACCCCACACCAAAAAGAGAAATAAAGAGATCAAAAATCTTTACACCAGCCCTACCTGAAAGACCGAATGCAGACAGGGTAAAGAAGATACAAAAGACGAGTGATATGACCGCGAATACACCACGCAAAGTCTCCTCCTGAGTTTCTGAGAATAGATCAAACTTATTTTTTTCCTCGACTTCTTTTTGTTCTTTTTTTCTGGCCATATTTATCAGTTCTAGATTAAATAATTGTAGCATAGACATCCAAAAAACCTTTATTTTGCTTTACAGATTCACATTGTCCGATATATAATGGACGCACCAAACAATATCAGACACATCATGGACATAAGAGACAATTACAAACAGACAAACAGTAAAGGACACGAGACTCAGTCTCTCTATGAGAAAGTTGTCGGATATGCCAAAGCTACCTACTTGGTGACTACAATTGTAAAGGACAGTGAGCCTTTAAAAGGACAAGTTAGAAATGTCGCCAATCACCTCATTGAGGACATATCGGACTTCGCATATGTTGAGAGATATGCTGGGTCATCGCAGACATCACTCGTTGAAGTTCGCGAGCTCGTGTCAGAACTGCTGATCTTTTTTCACATTGGAAGTTTGTCACTGATCCTTTCGAAGATGAATTATGAAATTCTTAAGAACGAAGGGGAGAAGATCTTAATGATGATCGATGCTGTTCTGGCTGATCATTCAAGGGTCGGAATGCTATCAAGCGATTTCTTTTCTTCGCAGAGAGAAGACAGAGCGCACCTCCTGTTTCCTGTTGAAAAGAATCCTGCGCAAACAACCACAGATCATGCGCGCCCTCTATTGGACAGTAGTCATGCTGCTAAGAAGAATGTGGTGTCGGCAGGCACCGCTCAGAGTTCGCAGGTAAAGGACATTGGAAACCGCACCGACAAGATTATTGCTTTCATGAAGGGCAAGGAGAAGCTAAGTGTGACTGATATAGCTGCTGGCTTTAAGGATTGCAGCGAGAAGACTATACAGCGTGAATTGGTAAATTTGGTTGCTTCGGGCAGGGTGGTCAAGGAAGGAGAAAGGCGTTGGAGTCGGTATACAGTTGTCTCATAGATAAAATGCCCGGGTGAACCCTGAACGCCACAGGCGGTAAGGGTCACCTATCGGACCTATATAGGACACAGAAGGCCCCGATTCAAGGGGTCTTTTGCTTACCTCAAATTGCTGTAGAGCGGCATGTTTTAAGTAAGGGATCAGACACCCCCGGATGGTACCTGTGGATAACTCAAAATGCTCATTTTGGGTGAGGGAAGTGGTCGCTGGAGTGTCTGGGCTGTGCAAGCCCTGTTTTATTGACTATTTTGCCCATTTATGTAAGGATTATAGCCATGGGTACTGTGAACCTGTAGGGCAAATTAAGGCACGGCTTTATGTCGGCCTTATTCCTATTTGTTTACTTATCCACAAAGTTTTTTTGAGCTTTTCACTAAGAGATCTATAATTTCTGGATGAGTAGGCCTCGTGCTTACTCGTTGTGCAGAAAGAAAAAGCTTTTTTACAGAACGAACGAACGTTGAAAATTTAATACTCTATCCCCTTCCAGACACTCTTCCCTCATCATTCCCGACTAACAGAATTTCAGATTCCCACTACCAACTAACTTGCAATACGCTTGTGTCGATGAAATATAAGCGTGCAAGTTTAGTATGTGCCGGGCTTTTGCTGTCGAAAATAGCAAAGGTAGCGGCAGAACATTTTTCTTCGAACGATTTATTAGTAGTTAAAGAAGAAAAGTATCATTAATAAAGATTATTAATCATGATTAAAACATCCAAGACAATCGTAGCAGGATTGTTGAGTGTTGCTTTCGTGGTTGGAGCTTTTGCTTCAACAGTAGGAGCACAGGGATTGTCAGCGCAAGAACTTGCGTTGCTCCAGTCTCTTCTCGCACGACAGACAACTTCACAGCCTGCTCAGACAGCTTCATACACATTCACACGAGACCTTTCACAGGGTATGTCAGGTGAAGATGTACGAAATCTTCAAAAAGTATTGAACTCAAACTCTGCAACTCAGGTTGCCTCATCAGGCGCCGGATCACCAGGAAATGAGTCAACATTCTTCGGCTCACGAACTACAGCAGCAGTTAAGAAGTATCAGGCAAACAACGGCATCGTTAATACCGGTTTCGTTGGTCCTAAGACTCGAGCTGCTTTGAATTCTTCAGCACCTGTAACAACAGTACCAGGAACAACAGTTCCAGGAACAACTGTTCCAGTTCCAGTTGCAGGAGGACTTACAGTAGTTTCAGCTGCTCAGCCAACAAATTCATTGGCACCTCAGGGTGCTGCACGAGTTCCTTTCACTAAGGTAACTCTTACAGCTGGTCAGTCAGACGTTACAGTTAACAGCATCACCGTTCGAAAGGCGGGATTGATCGATAACTCAGCTTTCGCTGGTGTCGTTCTCCTCAATGAAGACGGAATGCAGATTGGTATCGCAAAGACATTGAACTCAAACTATGAGGCAATGGTTGGCGAGCCTTTCGTTGTGAAGGCGGGTACATCTCGAACTCTCACAATTGCTGGTAACATGTCTTCAAACCTAGCCTCACAGGCAGGACAGGTAGGAGGTCTCAACGTAGTTGGAGTTACAACTTCAGCAACAGTTGCAGGTAGCTTCCCTATCACAGGTGCTGTTCACACTGTAAACGCTACTCTTTCATTGAGTAACCCAACAGTTGCAGTATCTTCATTCGATCCAAACACTTCTTCTACAAAGGAAGTTGGAACAACAAACTACAAGTTTGCTGGTCTTCGAGTGACAGCTGGTTCATCTGAGAAGGTTCGAATTTGGTCAGTCCGATTCAACCAGTCAGGTTCAGCTTCATCAAACGACCTTGCTAACGTAGTAGTAGTTGCTCAGGGAGTTAAGTACCCAACAGTAGTTTCTACTGATGGAAAGTACTACTCAGCAACATTTGGTTCAGGCATCGTTCTCGACAAGGGTCTTTCAACAGACATCTATGTTGAGGGTGACGTTGTAGGATCAGGTGCAGCTGGCCGAACTGTTAAGTTCGATATCTTCCGAAGCACAGACATTTACCTAACAGGTGAATTGTACAACTACGGATTGACACCTTCTCCATCTTCAACAGGAGCAGCTTCAAACTCAACATCTGAGTTTACAACTGGAACTCCATGGTTCGATGGTTCATTGGTGACAGTTTCAGCAGGTTCAGTTACAACAATTTCAAAGTCAGTTAGTGTGCCTTCACAGAACATTGCAATCAACGTTCCTGATCAGCCACTCGGCGGATACGAAATTGACTTGAAGGGTGAGGCTATCTCAGTTCAGTCTCAGACTTTCTACTTCACTACATCAGCTGGCGCTTCAGGAAACCTCTTGACTAACGTTAAGTTGGTTGACTCAAACGGTGCTACTGTTGCAGGTCCAGTAGATGCAACATTGGTTGGCGGAACAAACCAGAAGGTTGTCTTCACAGACACCATTACATATCCTCTCGGAAAGACAGGATATCGACTTCTCGGAAAGGTTCCTACAACTTTGACATCTGGAACACTTATCGCTTCTACAACTCCATCATCAGACTGGTCAAACATCACTGGTCAGGTGACAGGAAATACTATCAGCTTGTCAACATTGTCTTCAGCGGTTTCAATGAACACCATGACAGTTAAGAATGGTGCTCTTGTAATCAGTGTTGGTTCATCACCATCAGCTCAGACAATCGTAGCAGGAGGAAGCTCACGAGTATTCGCTAACATCAATCTCGATGCAACAGCATCTGGTGAAAATGTTCGATTCTCAACACTTCCATTGAAGTATACCTACTCAGGTACAGCAGCTCACTTGTCAGGATGTCAGTTGTTCGATGGTTCAACAGCTTTGAACACAGGTTCAAATACAGTTAACCCAACTTCAGCAAACTCTTCTGGTTCAAACGTGACATTCACATTTGATCAGCAGTTTGAGGTTGTTAAGAACTCAGTGAAGACTCTTACACTCAAGTGTAACGTTTCTTCATCAGCTACAAACGCTTCAACATTCGCTTGGGGCCTTGGTAGTCCAACAATTACAGTAACCGGATCAACTTCATCAAACAGCATCACTCCTGTTGTTACAGCCTCAAACGGCCAGACACAGACTATTGGTGTTGGTTCATTCACAGTTGAGAAGGATGCTGGTCAGAGCCCTTCATACACAGTAGTAGCTCCTGGTTCATCAGAAGTTGTTCTTGGAATCTTCAAGTTCAACGCTGCTAACGAGGAAGTTAACCTACGACAGCTCGCTCTTCAGCTTTCTGGAGTAGCAGCTTCAAGTACACCAGCTGTTCTTTCAGGACAGATCGTGAAGCTTTATGATGGTTCTACACTTGTTGGTACAGCAGTATTCACAGGACAGAACCGATACGCTACATCAACATTGTCTTCTGACTTCCGAATTCCAAAGGACGGATCACGAACTTTGACTTTGAAGGCAGCTCTCTCACCAATTGGCGCAAGCCTCGAAGGTATGCAGGGTGCTCTCGTTCAGGTAGACATTGATGGAAACAACTCAGGTGATACAGAAGGAACAGGTGGTGATTCAGGTACAACTATCGATTCATCAACAGTTGCCGACACTGCAGTTGACGGAGTACGAGTGTTCCGATCATACCCAACTCTTGCGAAGGATTCAGTTTCTTCAAACAAGTTGGCTAACGGATCACAGTCACTCTTGCGATTCAAGGTTACTGCAAACGGATCAAACTCATCAGACGCTCTTGCTTTGACTAAGCTTTCTATCAAGGTTGCTACTACAACAGCAACAGTAACAAACTTCAACGTGTTTGCTTACGTAGATGCTTACTCAACTCCAGTTTCTGGTTTGAGTTCAGGCGGTCAGATGATGGCTTCAGACGTTTCAACTATCACAGGTGGTGTTGTTGAGGTCTATGCTCAGACAACTGGCGCTACTCAGACATCTATTCAGATCCCAGTTGGTGCTACACGATACTTCGATGTTCGAGGTACTGTAAGTGGTGCTACAACAGGTGCATCTGTTCAGACACAGGTAGAAGGAGATGTTGCTTACCCATCACTTTCAACATTGATGGCACAGGCAGCTTCAGTTGATGCTGATGCTAACGACGACTTTATCTGGTCACCAAATGCGACAACAACTTCATCGTTGACACACGCAGATTGGACAAACGGATACGGACTCGTTGGTCTTCCAGGATCAAACATGTCTCCAGAAGTTCTATCGTTCTAATACGAACATAGAAACCACAAAAAACCCGCTTCGGCGGGTTTTTTGTTTTTCTGGTATAATCATTTCCATGAAAGGAAATACGAAAAAAATCATACAGATTGTCATTATTATCGTGTTGGTGACAGTTGTGGCATTGTTCACATTCAAGAAGAGGGTGGATGCGCCTACAGATAATTCTGAACAGAAAGAGTATGTAGAAATAGCTCCTGGAATCAGTGTTGAGAAAAAGGATGGTTACGATGTTGAAGTGGAGAAGGTGGATATAAAAGTTCCAGCACTCGATTTGTTTGTGGTTGCCGGTGAAGCTAAGCTCTACGGAGCTGATGCATTGGCAATTTTGTTGAGCAAAGAGAAAGAGGCGAATGCTGCGCTCAAGAAAGACGCATCAAAGATTGACTATTGGTACGAACTCGCGAATCTCCGAAAAGAACTCGGTAACTACGCCGGAGCCGCTCAGATTTGGGTGTATCTTACTCAAATCATGCCGAACGACTACGTTGCTTATTCCAACCTGGGAAATATGTATCACTACAACCTGAAGGATTATCCAAGAGCAGAAGCGTATCTCAAAACTGTTATTCAGATGGCCCCAAAGAATATCGTCGGCTATCGAGACCTCGCTGATCTCTATCGTCTTTCTTACAAGAAAGACACCGCTCTCGTCACTGAGGTATTTAGCCAAGGACTTAAAGCGAATCCAAATAATATTGATTTGCTGAGACCTCTCGCAGTCACATATCGAGATTCAGGAGATAAGGTAAACGCGTTGAAGTATTTCGAACTCGCAAAGTCTGAGGCTGTCCGACTTAAGAACACGGCTCTCGCACAGGCACTACAAAAAGAAATCGACGCTTTGAAGTAGTATGCAGTACTTCGATCAACAATTCTACCGAACTGTTGGAGGATTCATTCTGATACTGGCTGTTAGCCTGACCTTGTTTGGATTACTAGGCTTCATGCAGAGCGACGATTCACTTTGTTGCGCAGATGCACCTAAGGGTGGGGAAGAGGTAAGGTAATGAAGTTTAGATGAAAAGGCGCCTAGGGGCGCCTTTTTGTTTTATTAATTTTTTATCAAAATTTCATGTCCAGTCGCGCATACTTTTGTCATGCATACTTTTCGCTCGAGGAATCTTTTGTGGTTGGGTGCGCTGAGTGTTGTTGTTTTGATGATTGGTTGTTTTTTGTACTTGTGGGACGCCGGCGATGGTGGTCGTTATGGAGGTGTGGTGGCGAACAAACCCGCTGACTTTGCTATGCCGGTCGCGGAGCAGGTTGCGGTAATCGAAGCTGATAAGGATCGCACGGTGGTAAAAGACGGCGCACCAAGTCCGACTCCTGCCTCCACCTCGAGACCCAAAGCTGTGACTATCACTGTTCCACCTAAGACAGAAGTGCCGATCCAAGCATCAACCCTATATAAGGTTGATCCTGGTTTTGGTGGCGGCATTCCGTCCAGGCGCGATGTGGTAGACACTGAGAGTTCAAGTTTAAAATTCTGTGATGAGCTATGAGAAAATACTTCTTCTGTGTAATTGTGCTTTTTGTGATCGCGGTCATTCCCCCTTCGGTGGTTTACGGTCTTTCTGTTTGTGGTGATCTCGAGGGTGATGTGGTTTGGTCGAAAGCTGATAGTCCTGTGTCTATATGCAACACAGTTGAGCTCCCCGAAGGAGCATCGCTTTCTATTCGACCAGGGGTAGAAGTCTTTCTCGAAGAAGAGAGTAATTTTACTGCTTACGGGTCGCTACTGGTACAGGGTTCACAGGATGAGCCAGTCATTTTTCGCGGGAATCCTAACAGTCTGAGCCTTGGTGGGTCAGCTTCTTCGACTTTTATACACCTCCGAGATGTAAGGGTGGAGAGTGTCAGGCCAGGATTTTATATTGATAATGCAAAGGTGATTATTGAGAATGTCTTGGTGAGCGACGGCGAAGGGTTTTCTTTTGACGGCTCTGATGTGGTCATCTCATCAAGTACTTTCTCAGGCCTTGAGGGTGATGCGGTTTCTCTGTACGGCACTAAGGCGCTTCTTGAGAATGTGTTTGTACGCGGGACAGTTCGCGGGTCTGGTATAAGTGCTTATGAGAACACGGATCTCTATCTTTCTTCTACGACAGTTTCCTCAGGAGAATTTACGGGTCTTGCTGTCTATGACTCGATAGTGAATGGTGCGCGAAATAGATTCATCTCAAACTACCCAGCTGGTGTAGAGGTATATGGATCAAGCTCACTCAATCTCGATCGTACGAGTTTTGGGAATAGCTTGTTTGAAATGGTTTCATTCTCTGATGCGACGTCTACGGCGACTGGTTCGTGGTGGAGCGGGCACAGTCCTCAGCAGGGTGTCGATTATCTGGGAAATGTTGATGCGGCTTCATGGTTGACCTTCGATCCGAATAGTAAAAGGCCAGATGTGGTGTTTTTTCCAGGTATACAGGCGAGCAGGTTATTTCTTGAGGAAGAAGGAAAACAAAATCAGTTATGGGAGCCTAATAGACCGCTGGATGTAGAAAAACTTTTTCTAAACGACGAAGGTGATTCGGCAGAGTCTGGGGTTTATGTGGGCGAGGTTATTGATCAGATCAATGTTCCAATAAAAACTCGTAAGATCTATAAAACCTTTATTGATAATTTAATCGAATGGAAAAGTCGGGGGCTGATTAATGATTATAAGTTGTGGGCATATGATTGGCGTTATCCGATATCCACTCTTGCAACAATCTTCACAGAGACTGCAGCAATTAGTCGACCTACTGTTTTCATTGGTCACAGTAATGGGGGATTGTTGGCAAAAATAGTATTTAGTCTACTGCCACAAATTAGTAGGGAGATGGTCTCTCTTGTTCTTGTTGCATCACCTCAGCATGGATCAGTGCAAGCACTCGCGACACTTTTACATGCAGACTCCACGTCTATTCTCGGTGGACTTATTTTGACCGAGAAGTTGGCTCTTTCGTTCATATCTCCAATGATCTCGGTCTATACACTACTGCCGTGGAGTGACGCGTTGAAGTTAATAAGTTTCGATCAGACAATCTTAGATAAGATGCCCTCACTTAATGATGTTGTGTGGTCACATTTTCTACGGGACTTTCCGTTGGTGTCTTTGGTAGGTGCGAAGTTTAATTTTGAATTGCCGAAGATTAAACAGCAGGTCTTTGATGCTGCCAAAAATATCCAAAACACGCTGGCAGTGATCGATGAATCTCTAAAACCAGATCTAACTATTTATGGTTATGGAATACGTACTTTGGGTTCGATTCACTACGGTGCAAAGGAGTCCTGTAGGGAAGGAAGTGTCTTTTCTAAAATGCGTATCTGTAAACGCTCTCTCACCATTTCTTACTCACCGGTCTACAAAGATGGAGATGGTACGGTTGAGGTGCAAAGTGCTTGGCCCAGCTACCCAGCAACTAGCAGTTCTGTATTTCCAGTGAATCTAAAAAATAGTAATTACACTCACTCGACAGTACTAGAAGACAGTCGAGTTCTTCGCTCGATAGAAGATTTCTTGACGACCGTACCCAGGGAGTTGGTTGGTGCGGAGGTTGCTAGTGCTTCCGGGCCTATTGTGTCAGAAGATGAAACAGACCAAGATCTCATCATTCGCATAAACGATCCGTCTCTTCGTGCTGTGCTCAAGAATAAGAAAGGGGAAATAACTGGTTTGGTTGAGATCGGTGATGAGGAGGGGGAGATGGTGGTTGTGGAGACGATTCCGGGCACCACATTTCGTAAGTTCGGTGGGAATACAGAAATCATTATCAGTGATTACCGCCAGAAGATTCATTCTGATGATGAGAGTGTGTCTTTTTATGAGTTGAGTTTTGTCGGTGATGATATTGGAGAAGCGGAGGTTGTTATTGGGGAAGTAAGTTATCCTAATTTTCCCGTTGTTCCCGGATCGTTTGGGTCTGCAAATTTGGTATCGCTTGAGGCACCGGATATTACTTATTATCCAGTCGGGACAAGTTCGGTCCCATATTATATCTCTCCAGACAGTGATGGTTCGGTCCTCGAAGAGGTTGAGGGTGAGGTTGCCAAACACCTCATTAATGGTTACTGCATACAAAGAAAGACGGGGCAGGTGGTCCCGAAACCAGGCTATTTACAATAACCTTAAAATATGCGATTATGTCGCCACAGGCCAAAGACAACAGGCATTGGAGTAAAAACCGATTAAGCCCTGTCGAGGTTCTCTCAAAAGAGAAAACATCTTTCGATGGCCTATTATTAGGTCGATTTTATTTTATGGCAATTTCAAAACAGAAAAAAGGAGAAATTCTCAATAAGTTGCAGGACATTGCGAAGGCAAATCCTTCTATACTTTTTGTTAATTTCCACAAACTTACCGTTGCTGACGCTACAGCTCTACGACGAGCTTTGCGAGCAGCTGGGGTAGGCTACTTCGTTGCAAAGAAGACCCTTATTAAGAAAGCTTTCGGTGAGACAAAGCCAGCTGGCGAAATGCCAGAGCTTGGAGGTGAAGTTGCAGTTGCCTACAGCACTGACATCATCGCTCCTGCACGTGAAGTGTATGCTTTCCAGAAGAAGTCAGACAATAAGGTTTCTATTCTTGGAGGAATCTTCGAAGGTGCCTTCAAAAACAAAGAAGATATGATGAGCATCGCTCTCATTCCTTCTCGAGAAACTCTTTACTCTCAGATTGCTTTCCTTCTCCAGTCTCCAATCCAGCGATTGGCAATTGGTTTGAACGAAGTGGCAAAGTCAAAAGAGAAGAGCAATTCCTAATTTATTCACTAGTATTTAATTCATATGGAAAAATTCCAGAATCTCCTCGAAACTATTGAGAAGATGTCAGTATTGGATCTCCACGAGTTCGTTAAGGCTTTGGAGACAAAGTTCGGTGTTTCAGCAGCAGCAGTTGCAGCAGCTCCAGCAGCAGGTGCAGCCGCTCCAGCAGCAGATGAGAATGCAACAGTAACATTGCACCTCAAGGCAGCAGGTGAGCAGAAGATTGCAGTTATCAAGGTTGTGAAGGAAGCTTTGAACCTTGGTTTGAAGGAGGCAAAGGACCTCGTTGACGGAGCTCCAGCTGTTGTAAAGCAGGGAGTGAAGAAGGCAGAGGCAGATGAGCTCGCAAAGAAGCTTATCGAGGCAGGAGCACAGGTAGAAATCAAATAACAAACAATCGTTGTTTCTCGGAGCGCCCGAAAAGAGCGCTCCTCGAAAAAGATTGTTTACTTGACCGGAGAGTAGAACTTTGTGGTCAGAGAGGAGGGCGCCCGAGAGGGCGCTTTTCTTTTTGGTCGCCTTCCGATATACTGCATTCTCATGAAAACACTCGGAAAAATCTTCGGAACAGAAGCAAAGGTGAGAATTATGCGCTTGTTTCTTTTTAACCCTGATCGAATGTGGGAAGTGGAAGAGATTGGCCTACGAACTAAGACTGAGAAAAGAGATCTAAAAAGGGAGCTCGAAGGACTACTCTATGCCGGCCTTATCAAGAAGGTTTCTTTTACCAAGGAGATTAACGATGAGAAAGTTAAGGTGAAAGGTCTTGGGCTGAATACTGATTTTCCATACCTCAATCAGTTTCAAGGATTGCTCGCAGACACCCTTCT
>JACCDR010704091.1_pt1 | contig 16194 bp, 15 predicted proteins | sample 7446431 | NCBI WGS metagenome assembly JACCDR01 (sample SAMN15323443, study PRJNA562643) | freshwater metagenome | isolation source: river surface water | place: USA:Blue River Watershed | collected 2017-08-17 | reverse complement strand
GGATCCCATGCGCGCATGGTGGAAGGAACTCGGGGTGCCATACTCGATGTTTCGTTCGGCAAAGGATCACAAGATCGCGCTCTCGCCCGAGATCGACCACCTCTGGAGCGAACTCATCGCTGAATTGGAATCGAAGAAGGATTTCTACTTCCCCCCAGAGAAATAAATATCCTGGACACGAAAAAACCGACCCTATGGCCGGTTTTTCGGTGGTGGGAAGTAGCGGTCTTCCCATGTCGCTAGTTTTCTCCAAACCTAACGACCTTCATATTCCCGCTATGCACACAGTGTAGCACGATGATAGCCATCACAAACTGTGGATACAAAAATTCCGCACCTGGTGCGGAATTTTTGTATAGTGGGAGCGGTTACTTAACCGCGTCCTTCAAACCCTTTGCAGCGCGGAACTTCGGCACGCGCATCGCCGGGACGTTGATCGATTCGCCCGTGCGTGGGTTGCGGCCAGTGCGCGCAGGGCGCATCTTCGCGGAGAAGATGCCGAGACCTGCAATCGATACCTCGTCGCCCTTCTTGAGGGAAGCGGAGATTGAATCGATCACACACTCGACAGCGCGCTCTGCGTCCGCCTTCGATGTGCCGAGCACATCATGGACCTTCGCGATGATATCTGCCTTGTTCATGGTGTTTTGGCTTCTTTGATAAAACGTCGTGCGCGCCAGTTAATGGCTATAGCAATTATATAGAAGGCCATTTTTGACGCAATACATCTTGTCAGTAGGCGAAAAGTGTTATCAAATACTACCACATCACTTCCATGGCGAGCGTGTGGTACGCTCATAGGGTTACTCATTACCACATATATCATGCGCATCGCGGTATCAGGAGCACACGGGAGTTTCTCTGAAGAGGCAGGGAAGGAGTATTGCCGCGTGAACGGCATCGAGAACCCCGAACTGCTGTATCTCGTGACCGCGGAGAACGTGTTGAGCGCCGTGCAGGCCGGGGCAGTAGATCGCGGCATCGTCCCTATCGAGAATTCGACGGGTGGCGTGGTCATCGAGACCATCCATGCGCTCGCGCGCCACGTCGTCTCTATAGAGAAGCTCTTCGAGATCGTCGTGAAGCAGAATCTGCTCGTCGCGCCGGGTACGAAGCGCGAGGAGATCACCGCCGTCACCTCGCACGACCAGGCGCTCAAGCAGTGCCGCATGTACTTGAAGCGCGCGTTCCCGAACGCTGACGTGAAAGAGTACCCGGATACCGCGCAGGCGGCGAAGGATCTGGGCGAGGGCGTCCTCCCGAAGACCACGGCCATCATCGCGCCACGCGGATGCGCGGAGCTCTACGGCCTCGAACTCATGGAAGAGTCCATCCAAGATCTTAAGTTCAATGTCACGAACTTCATGGTGGTCGTGAAATAGCGAAAAAGCCCCGACAGAGTCGGGGCTTTTTCAATCGGAGGCGCAATAGACGGTCTTCTAGCGAGCGTACTCGATGGTGCGGCTCTCGCGTATGACGTTCACGCGGATCTCGCCTGGGTACTTCACGTCGGATTCAATCTTGCGTGCGATGTTCTTCGCGAGTTCGAACGCTTGGAGGTCGTTCACCTCCTCCGGCTTCACGAAGACGCGCACTTCGCGCCCTGCCTGGATGGCGTAGGCCTTGTCGATGCCGGGGAATCCGGTCGCGATCGCTTCCAGGTCCTGGAGACGCTTGATGTAGTTCTCGACGGAGTCGCGGCGCGCACCGGGGCGTCCGCCCGAGATCGCATCGGCGACCTGCACGATGACGGACTCGACGGTCTCGTACGGATACTCCTCATGGTGCGCCTGCATCGCCTTCACGACGAGTTCATCGACGCCGAACTTCTGGAGGATGCGACGGCCGATTTCTACGTGCGAACCAGCCACTTCGTGGTCAATTGCCTTGCCGATGTCATGGAGAAGTGCGCCTGCCTTTGCGATAGCAACGTTCGCGCCCACTTCCTCAGCAATCATGCCGGCAATGTGCGCCATCTCGACCGAGTGCCAGAGGACGTTCTGTCCGTAGCTCGTGCGGAAGTGGAGGCGACCAAGAATCTTAATTAAGTCAGGGTGCAAGTTGATGACGCCCGCTTCATATGCCGCCTTCTCACCCATCTTCTGCATGGTGGTCGCGATCTCCTTTTTCGCTTTTTCGACGAATTCTTCGATGCGCGCTGGCTGGATGCGACCGTCCGCGATCAGGTTCTCGAGCGCAGTCTTTGCAATCTGGCGACGAACAGGGTCGAACGATGAGATCACAATCATGCCTGGTGACTCGTCAATCAAGACGTCGACGCCCGCTGCGCGCTCAAACGCGCGCACGTTGCGGCCCTCCTTACCGATGATCTTGCCCTTGAGATCGTCCGACGGGATCTCGACCGATGAGGTCATGGCATCCGCACGCACGGTATTGCCCACGCGATGGATGGCGGTCGTGATGATCTCCTTCGCGCGCTCCTCGAGCTTCTCCTCGCCGAACATGGCGAGCTTCTGCATGCGCTGGGTGAGTGTCTCTTCCGCCTCTTTCTCCATGCGCGCAATGACCTGAGCCTGTGCTTCTTCCTTGGTCAGGTTTGCGACGCGCTCGTACTCCTTATCGATGTCCGCTGCGCGTTCGTCGAGACGAGCCTTGATCGCCTTCACCTCGTCGATCTTTGTGCGCACCGCCTCGACTTGCGAGTCGGTATCCATCTGGCGCTGGTCGAGCATCTCCTCGCGCTTCACGAGGCGCTCCTCCATCTTGAGGAACTTCTCTTCCATCGTCTTGAGCTCCTTGTGCTTCTCCTCGCGGACGCGCTCCGCGTCCTCTTCTGCCTTCTTCAGGATCTCGTCGCGCTTCTCCCGCGCTTCGAGCTCTACCTGCTTGATGCGCAACTCGACGGAGTTCCTCTGCGAGAGCGCGTGGTACTGCCTGCCCATGTATCCGACGACGGCACCGATCGCGAGAGCGACGAGTGCCGGCAACAGTTCTGTGTCCATACGTGTGGCCTGAAGCGGCCGAACGCGCGAGCGTCAACAATCCATCGCGGGATGTGGGGAAATCAGCGGAGGGTGCGTGCGGGAAGCGATGGGGAAGTCATACTATCGTGTCGGTCTTTCAGGAGCGTTAATCATTCCAATAACCCTGTGCCCCTATGGGCGCAATCTCACGATACCAGAGGTATGGGGCAGTGTCGAATCGACACGCCCCGCATGACGAATGTCATGCGGGGCGTGTCCGCACGGCGGCGGTGCTCTTTGTACACCACGTCGACGATGCCGTACTTCTTCGCCTCGTCCGCGGTCATAAAGAAGTCGCGATCGACGTCCTTCTCGACCTTCGAAAGCGGCTGGCCGGTCGTCTTCGCGAGAATCTTGTTCAAGCGATCGCGCGTCGCGAGGATGTGTTTCGCGGTGATCTCGATGTCGGACGCCTGGCCCTGCGCGCCTCCCCATGGCTGGTGGATCATCACCTCGGAGTTCGGAAGCGCGAAGCGCTTGCCCTTCGCCCCGGAGGAAAGTATGACGGAACCCATCGATGCCGCCATACCCACGCAGACGGTCGCGACATCAGGCTTGATATGGTTCATGGTGTCGACGATCGCGAGGCCTGCGGTAACGCTGCCGCCCGGGCTATTCACGTAGAGGTAGATATCCTTCTTTGGATCCTCGCTCTCGAGGAAGAGGAGCTGCGCGACGACGAGATTCGCGCCGTACTCTTCGATCGGTCCCGTGATGAAGATGATGCGCTCCTTGAGGAGACGCGAGTAAATATCGAATGCGCGCTCGCCCATGGAGGTCTTCTCGATGACCATCGGTACGAGCTGGTCGCTTATGGGTTTGATTGGTTTGTCGTGCATAGCACTAGACTATATCAAAACGCGCAAAAGAAAAGACCCGCGAGCGCGGGTCGTTTCGTAACACAGCATTAAGCCTTCTCGAGCATCTCGATCACGGCCTCGTTCGTGAGGACGGTCTCGACGTAGATGCGCGTGCGCTCCGGGTTCGCGTCCGGGAAGCGCGCGAGAAGCGCGCTCATCTCGGTCGCCACGCGCGCCTCGTCCGGCTTCACGTTCTCGCGCTTCGCAATCTCGTTCAGCACCAGCTGGAGCTTCGCGCGCTTCTCGGCGATCGGCGTCCACTCCTTCGCGAGGTCCTCGCGGGTCTTCTTCGCGTGCTCGAGGTAGTCCTCCATCTTCATCCCTGCGCGCGTGATGTCCGATTCCATCTCGGCGAACATCTGGTTGAGCTCGCTCTCCACGAGTATCGACGGGAGGTCGATGGTCGTACCGTCGATGATGGCGTCAGTGAGCGCTGCGCGGCGCTTCGAGGTCGCCTCATTCTCCTTCTCGGTCGCCATATGCTTGCGGATCTCATCCTTGAACGCCTGGACGTTCTCGAAACCGCCCAAGGTCTTCACGTACTCGTCGGTGAGTTCGGGAAGGGGGAGCTTCGCGAAGTCCTCCTCGGTCTCGATAGGTGTATCGACGGAGTCGGGGGTGGGGAGCGTGAGGCCTGCGTCTTCAGCCTCCTTGCGCGCCTTTGCTTTGCCCTGGAGGCGGTCGTAGGCGAGCTTCTGGCGCTGGATGCGCGTCACGGTCTCATCGACCTCGGCATCGGTCACGTCGACGTTCACCGCATCGCTATTGTTCTTCTTCGCGATCTTCATGTAATCCGGCAAGGTCACCTCCGGCACGAGAGCGACCTCAAGGGTGAAATGGAGCGGGTTACCCGGGGCGAGTTTGGTGATGGTGACCTTCGGTGAACCAATCGCGTCGAGCTTCTGCTCCTCGAGGATGTGAGGGTAGAGGTGGCTGATCGTGATATCGGCTGCTTCGGTCAGAAGAGCCATCTCACCGACCTTCTCGACCAGTATCTTCTCTGGTACATGACCCTTACGGAAACCGTCGATCGTGACGTGGTTCGCGATCGACTGCACTGCGAACGCGCGGTGCGCGTTCAGGGTCTCGAGCGGCACCTCGACGGTTACCACTGCCGTGGATCCGGGGCGCTTCTCGGTGGTCGCGGTGTACGCGTGGCTGTGGCCGTGCGCGTGGTCGTGTGAATGGGTGTGTGACATATAAGAATAGGAAAGCACAGTCTACGTGCTTCACGGAATGAAATCAACTCACGGATGCCGTGTTACTGACCCGCGACTTTCGCTTCGAACTCAGCCAGTTCCGCGTCGATCGCGGTGAGGTCGTTCTCGATAGATTCGAGCGTGGTTGCATCGAGGTCGGCCTGGATGGAAGGAATGTCGTCCGAGGGGCTCATGGCATCGAGGATGGCGACGTCGGCTAATGCGCGCGCCGTCTCCGGCTCGTCGTTTATGCGGGGTGGGGGTGGGGGCGGCGCATCATCACGGTGCATGTAGTACCACGTATATCCGCCCCCGAGCACAACCGTAAGGATCAGTATCGCGATACCGAAGGCGGCACCGCTCCATTCCGGTGGCGGTACATGGGCGTCTGTGCGGATTCGTGAATCGTCGGTGCTCATGGTGTAGTGGTGGTCGCGGGCGTCGAGTCGTCCTCCTCTGGGGTCGATGTCGCCGCTTCAACTTGTGGAACGTCGCCTGAGAGTCCTTCGATGGATACTGAGAGTTCGCGCTTCGCGTTCTCGAGCGCCGTTCGCGTGGTAACGATTCGCCCATAGAGGTTCTGGAAGGCGACGCGCGGAGCGTCGCTGTCGACGATCAGATCCATCTGTATCTCCGTGACCATCGAGGACTCGCGGCGGGCGCGCTCGAGTTCGGTGCGCGCACGTGCGAGCGCCTCGCGGGATGCTGTGACGTCGCGACCAACGGCCTCTTCTTTCGCGATGCGCGTTTCGATGCGATTCGCGATGCGGTCCAGACGCATCGTTGCGCTCTCGAGGCGGTTCATGACGTTCTCAAGGAGGTTCTTCACGCGGTCTTTGGTGAGTGGTGCGAATTGCGTCTTGCGTCGCTCATACGCCTCAGGGTCCTTGGGGAGCGGAGGCGCGACGACAGGGGGAGGGTTCGCCGGCACCGTTTCAGGCGATGTGCTCGCGTCCTCTGCGCGCACGATAGAACCACCAAGCACGAGGAGTGCGCAGAATCCGCCGAGTATGAGGCGTGTCGACATACCGACAGTATAAAGCACTCGAACCACGTATGCGTCTGCGGACCCACAGCTCACGGATAGACGAAACACCGCGGCCCTTGGGGCCGCGGTGTTTCTACTATAGGTATGAGGAGCGACTACGCGGGGTACTTCGCGTCGTACTGCGCGCGCGACTTCTCGAATGCCGCCTTCGCAGCCGCTGCGTCTGAGAATCCCTGCACCTGTACGTCCTTGTTCTGGACCTTCTTGTAGGTCGCGAAGAAGTGCTCGATCTCCTTGAGCGTGTGCTTGTTCACGTCGCCGAGGTCCTTCACGTCGTCCCAGCGCGGGTCCTTCTTCGGTACAGCGATGATCTTCGCATCGGAATCGCCGTCATCGATCATATCCATGACACCGACCATGCGGACCGGTACCAGGATCCCTGCGATAAGAGGGTAGGTGGTGAGGACCACGACATCGAGCGGGTCGCCGTCGTCCCAGAGGGTCTTCGGCACGAAGCCGTAGTCGAACGGGTAGTCCTGCGCGGAGTGCATCACGCGGTCGAGCGCAATCAATCCCGTCTCCTTGTCGATCTCGTACTTGTTCTTCGAGAACTTCGGGATTTCGATGATGGTGTTGACCACATCGCTCGTCCCTGGGTCGATGTCATGCCACAGATTCATTGCCATACGAATGGATGATTAGTGAGGTAATTACTCGGCGTCTTCCGTCGCGGTGTCCTCGGTGCTCGCATCGTCGCTCGACTCGGGTGTATCCTCTTCGGCTGGCGTCGTAGAGACGATGTCGATCTTTGCGCCAGTAAGCTTCGCGGCGAGGCGTACGTTCTGGCCGCCGCGACCGATCGCGAGCGACTGCTGATCGGGCTGCACGGTGACCTTCGCGTGCGCATGCCCGTCATCGGTCGTCGTGACCTCGACGGATACGACGCGCGCAGGGGAGAGCGCATCCTCGATGAAGGTCTTGAGATTCTCCGACCATTCGATGATGTCGATCTTCTCGCCGCCGAGTTCGCTCATGACGGTCGAGACGCGCACGCCACGCTGACCGACGAGCGAGCCGACAGGGTCGATGTGCGCGTCGGTCGATGCGACGGCGATCTTTGAGCGGGAACCCGGCTCGCGGGCGATCGCCTTCACGAGGACGGCGCCGCTCTGGAGCTCAGGCGCCTCGACGGTGAAGAGCTTCTCGAGGAAGTCGGGGTGCGAGCGCGAGAGCTTGATCATGATGCCGCGTGGCGACTCGTCCACAGCGACCAAGAGGGCGCGGATGCGCTCGCCGGTGCGATAGCGCTCACCCGGGATCTGCTCGTCGTAGGGCATCACACCGGTGACGCGACCCAAATCGACGTAGAGGTTGCCGCGCTCGAAGCGCTGCACGTGACCCATCACGATATCGCCTGCCTTCTGGCCGAACTCAGCGAGTGCAGCCTCCTTCTCGGCCTCGCGGATCTTCTGGATGATAACTTGCTTCGCCGTCTGCGCAGCGATGCGACCGAAGTCATCCTTCGACTCGAGTGGGAAGATAAGCTCTTCGCCGAGCGCGACGTCCTTCTTGATGAAGCGTGCGTCCTCGATCATGATGTGCTTCTCGGGATCGAAGCGTACACGCGCCTCACCTTCTGCGACGACCGGAACGACGAGCTCCTCTTCCTTCTCACGGCGCGTCGAGAAGCGGTCATCCGGCTTCTCCTCTTCAATCACAGGATCGTCGACGCGGACCATCGTCTCGTCGACGACGATCTTCACCTGCTCGAATTCGGTCGTGCCGGTGGCGATATCGAAATGCGCGCGTACGATCTGGCCGCGCTTGCCGTATTCCTTCTTGTACGCTGTCGCGAGCGCCTGAGCGATCGCGTCGAGCATCTTCTCGCGGCCGATGCCGCGCTCTTCGCCCATCTGGTCGATGACGGAGTTGATGACTTTGAGGTCGAACATATGTGATTTGTTTGCAATAAAAATGGCCGGCTGGGAAAGCCGACTTCGAGTAACTACAAAATGAGTATAGCAGGGAAGTGCGCGGTGTCAATTCACAGGCTGCAATAAATTGACCCAATACATAATTCGTTGTATAGTTTCACCAAATAGATCTTAGGGAGAGCGGAATGAAGAAGGTTCTACTCGCACTCTGTGCGGTGGCACTCGGTTGCGGTGTGATGATTGGAGTGATGTGGGATGAACAGATTACGAATACAGGTGTGAAAGTCTCCTTCTGGATTCGCGACACACTTCCCAAGCTCATGATTCCCACGCCGGGTACCGTGCGCACACAGCCCGCTGCGTGTGAGCGCCCCGCGGTTCCTATCAATCGTGAGCGAGCTCAGGAAGCAATTCGCCTTCTTGCGCTGAACATCTACTTCCATTCGGGTCATCTGAATACTCAGGATGGAAAAAAGGCCATCACGGCCGCAGTGTTCAATCGCATGCACGATTGCACGCACAACTGGCCGCGTTCGGTTCGTGGCGTAATCAACGCCGGCAAGGAGCGCGGCACGCGATGCGACTGGTCGTGGCGGTGTGATGGGCGCCCCGACGTACCGGAGGACCCGAATCGGTATGCGAAAGATTACGAACTTGCACGGAGGTGGTTCAACGACTACCTCAATGGACAGTTCGGCGACCCGATCAAAGGAGCAACGTGGGTTCTACGCAAGGATTCACCGTTCCCACGTTCGTGGCCAGACGACCTCGTCGATCGCGATGTGATCGGACAGTATCGGTTCTTCGGCTATCCGCGATAGCGAACAGCGACACTACAGGTGCCGCTGTTTTTCTTTTCACATACATCAACGCACACATGATTTGTCTACAGTTGAAACGACACTACATGCATGTGCGTTGGTATACTTCATATATATAAGGAGGTGGGCTCCTTCACACGACTGTGCGCATCAAAGACGACCAGTTGAAGCGGTTCGTTATAGATTCCGGACTCCTACCTCGGAAGGACCTTGATAGTGCCGAAAAGAAAGCGAAGGAGCAGGACGTGCCCCTTGCCACTGTCCTCATGAACGAGGGCTCCGTCTCCGAAGACGATCTGCGCAGGATTGAGTCGTACGTGCTCGGCATCCCGTTCATCTCCCTCAAGGATAAGAAGGTCGACTTCGATGTGCTCTCGCTCGTGCCAGAGCCGGTTGCACGCAACCACAACATCATCGCCTTCAAGAAGCACGATGACGCGCTCGAGGTCGCGATGCTCGATACGGCCGACCTACCCGCGATCGATTTCATCAAGAAGAAGGTGGGTCTAAAGATCTTGCCGCGCCTCACCGACACTGAGTCTATGAAGTCGGTGCTCCGTCAGTACCAGAAGACCCTGAAGGACGAGTTCGGCGACATCATCGTGAAGGAGACCGACGCGCTCAAGCTCGTCGCTGAGGAATCGGGCGAAGAGAAGAGCGAAGAGGATCTGAAGAAGATGGCCGAAGACCTGCCCGTCGTGCGCATCGTCGACACGCTCTTGCGCCATGCCATCATCCAGAACGCGTCCGATATCCATATCGAGCCCGCCGAGAAGGAGATCGTCGTGCGCTATCGCATCGACGGCATCCTCCATGACGCGATGACATTGCCGCGTCATGCGGGTTCCACTATCGTCGCGCGCATTAAGGTCCTTTCGAACCTGAAACTCGACGAGAAGCGCCTCCCGCAAGACGGCCGGTTCAAGATGGAGATGGAGGGGCAGAAGGTCTCGTTCCGTGTATCCGTCCTGCCAGTCTATTACGGCGAGAAGATCGTCATGCGCCTCCTCCGCGAGAGTCGCTCCGGGTTCTCGCTTGAAGGGATGGGATTCCATGGAAGTGCCCTCGAGCGCGTGCACGAGGCGACCAAGGCGACGACAGGCATCATTCTCGTCACTGGCCCGACGGGCTCCGGTAAAACGACGACCCTCTACACCATCCTCGACCTTCTCAATACGCCGGAGGTGAACGTCTCTACCATCGAGGATCCGATCGAGTATCAGATGCCGCGCGTGAACCAGACGCAGGTGAAGCCCGAGATCGGCTTCACGTTCGCCGCGGGTCTCCGCTCGCTCATGCGTCAGGATCCGGACGTCATCATGGTGGGCGAAATCCGTGACGAAGAGACGGCATCACTCGCGATCAATGCGGCGCTCACCGGCCACTTGGTGCTCGCGACGGTGCACACCAACAGCGCGGCAGCGACCGTCGCGCGCCTGATCGACATGGGTTCCGAATCCTTCCTGCTCGTCTCAACGCTCAAAGTGGTGATCGGTCAGCGCCTCGTACGACGCCTCGCGGATTCGAAGGAGCAGTACACACTCACCGAAGAGGAATACAAGGATCTTTCAAAGCACGTCGATTTCGATCGTATCCTCGACGCCCTGAAAGCGGAAAAGGTCATCGACCCCAAGGCGACATGGCGCACGCTACCGTTCTACCGTCCGAAGGGCGCGACGGAAGGCGACGATGGGTATAAGGGACGCGTCGGCATCCATGAAGTGCTTCCCGTGAGTTCCGTCATCAAGGAGATGATCATGAAGAACGCCACCGCCGACGAGATCGAAGCGCAGGCGAAGAAAGACGGCATGCTCACCATGTTGGAAGATGGCATCACGAAAGCCGCGCGCGGGCTCACCTCGATTGAGGAGGTCCTGCGCGTTATCTCAGAGTAACCATACCCAGAACCATGCCGAGATTCACCTACACAGGGACTGATCAGGAAGGGAAGAGCGTATCCGTATCCGTTGAGGCAGCGGATCGTTTCGGTGTGTACGACATCGCACGTCAGAGCGGCCACACCGTAACGTCGGTCGCAGAGGCGAAGCGTTTCTCGAAGAACGGCGTATCGCCGATCGATCGCATCAATGCGTTCATCGGTTCCGTGAAGCAGGACGAGATCGTGATGTTCACAAGGAATCTCTCCGCCATGCTGAAAGCCGGTTTGCCGATGTCGCGCTCTCTCTCGGTCGCCGAGCGGCAGTCGAAGAATCAGACGTTCAAAGCGGCGATGCGTCAGATCAACGACAAGTTGAATCAGGGTATTGCGTTCCATGAGGCGATCGCGTTCCACGGGCGCATGTTCAACAGGCTCTACGTCTCTATGGTTCGTGCTGGCGAGGAGGGGGGCACCATGGCGGAAGCGCTCGCGATCCTCGCGACGCAGATGGAGCGCTCGTCGAACCTGAAAAAGAAGATCAAGGGCGCGATGATATACCCCGCTATCGTCATCATCGTGATGACCGTGATCGGTATCCTCATGATGATCTACGTCATACCGACGCTCACGCAGACTTTTCGCGAGCTCAATGCGGAGCTGCCAACGTCGACACGACTGATCATGGGCATAAGCGATATGTTCGCGAATCATGCCGTGCTCACCATCATGGGTATGGTCAGCGCGATCGTAGGATTTCTAGGTCTGCTCAAGACGACGTTCGGCCGCATCGCATTCGAGTGGTGCATCCTTCGTTTACCTATCATCGGTATGATGGTCAAAGAGACGAACGCAGCGCGCACATCGCGAACGCTCTCATCGCTCCTCGCATCCGGTGTCGATGTGGTTAGTGCGATCACTATTACCCAAGACGTCGTGCAGAACTCCTTCTATAGGACCGTTCTTAAAGACGCAGCGGTGCGCGTCGAAAAAGGCAAACCGCTTTCAGAGGCATTCATCGAACGTGAGGATCTGTATCCTGTGCTCGTCGGTGAGATGATCGCCGTGGGCGAGGAGACCGGGCAGATATCGAACATGCTCGAGCAGCTCGCGATCTTCTATGAGAACGAAGTGGAGCAGAAGACGAAGGACCTCTCCACCATCATCGAACCGGTGCTCATGGTCGTCATCGGTGGCGCCGTCGGATTCTTCGCGCTCGCTATGATCTCGCCGATCTACTCCATTTCCGATTCCATCGGATAATCAGCGCATGGAGCACGTTACCCGAAAACGAAGAGGGAATCGAGGGATGTCATTCATCGAGGTGCTCGTCGCTGCCGCTATCATTGTGCTCATTTTCGGCGGCTTGATCGCCGGGTTTCAGACTGCGATGAGCCTCCTCGCGGATACGCGCGCGCAGACAGGCGCGCTCGCGCTCGCGAACGAGAGGATCGAGTACGTACGTTCGTTGCCGTACGACTCTGCCGGCACCGTGTCAGGTATCCCATCAGGATCCATACCGCAGAATGAGACAGTGGTGCTGAACGGTACAACATACAATCGACGCACGTTGATCCAGTATGTCGATTCGAATGCGGACGGGTTCGGCGCATCGGATTCGAATGGGATCACTGCGGACGCTAAGAGCTTGAAGGTCGAGGTGTCATGGTCCCATAAGGGCGCCACAAAGTCGCTCTCGCTCGTCACGAATGTGATTCCGCGCGGTATGGAGACTGTTGCGGGAGGGGGGACGCTCATCGCGAACATATTCGATGCGAGCGCAGTCCCGATCGCGAGCGCGGCAGTTCGTGTGGTGAACGCATCGACATCGCCGACCATCGACGTGACCGCGTACACCAATACCGCCGGGCAGGTCATCTTTCCGGGCGCGCCAGCCGGGGGTGGGTATCAGGTGTCCGTATCAAAATCAGGGTACTCAAGCGCGCAAACGTACAGCGCATCGACCACAAACCCTAACCCAAATCCATCGCATGTCGCTGTCATTGAAGGGGAGGTGTCGACCGTCAACTTTGCGATTGATCGCACATCGACGACAACCATACTCACGGTCGAGCCGCCGTCGCTCTATGTCGAATCCGACACTTTTACGTCCGATGCGGATATCGCCGCTGCCACATCGACGCACGTCGTTTCGGGGTCTGTCGTACTAGTCGACACCGCTGGGTCATACGAACCGAGTGGTGAGGTCGTGGCGACCGCGACAGCGCCGACGAACCTCATTACGTGGGAAGAGGCGCGGTTCACTGCCACAACGCCCCCGAGCACGAGCGCAGTGGTTCGTGTGTTCGCGATCGATGCCTCCGGCACGGTTTCGCTCGTACCCGAGAGCGCTATACCTGGGAATAGCGCAGGGTTCGCTACGGGGCCGATCAATCTCGCTGGCGTGAGCGCCGTCTCGTATCCGCGACTCGCGCTCGGCGCGACGCTGTCGACATCGGATGCGTCCACCACGCCATCGATCGATTCGTGGGAGATTGCATATGAAGCTGCAAACGTTCCCATACCTGGCGTAGCGGTCGATATCGTGGGCGCTAAATCGATCGGTACCGATGGCGGCGGGTTACCGGTGGTGAAATACGCGACGACGAGAACGACAAACGCGAACGGATCGACGACTGTCGGAGCGCTCGAGTGGGATACATACACCGTGTCGGTCGACGGCGCGACCACAGGGTACGATATCGTCGACGCATGTCCCCGACTCCCGGTGTCTCTGTCCCCGAACACCGCCACAACGACCACTCTCGTGCTCGAGCCGAGCGTTTCTCGTCCCGTTCGCATCTTCGTGCAATCGGTGAGCGGTCAATCGCTCGAAGGTGCGAGCGTGCGGCTGTATCGTGGCGGCTACGATACGACCGTTTCCTCGTCCGCATGCGGCTCGGCGTTCTTCTCTAATCCACCGAACGCCACGGACTACACGCTCGAGACGACGGCAGTGGGATACGATATTGATACGCTTACCAATGTTGCGGTGACTGGCGTGACGAACATCGTGGTAACGCTCACACCAAGTTGATATGCATCATCGCGGATTCACATTCGTCGAGATGATCGTAGTGCTCGCATTGTTCTCAGTGCTCTCTCTTGCGCTCGCGAACACGATCACCTCCTTCTACCGTGCGAACGCGTACACGCTCGCACAAGCGTACGAGGTGAACTCGGCACGGCGCGCGCTTGAATTGCTCACGCGCGACCTCCGTGAGATGACCTTCAGCGATGACGGGACGTTCCCGCTCGCGACCATGGCGACGAATTCTATCGCCTTCTATAGCGACATCGATCGCGATAACAGCGTCGAGTACGTGCGGTACGCGCTCTCGAGCACGACGCTCTACAAATACGTCTATAACGCGACCGGAAGCCCCGTGACGTATCCCACGACGACACCGAGCGAGACGTATGTCGTCTCCGAATATGTGCGTAATGCATCACAAGGAACCTCGACGTTCAGGTACTATATTGAAGGCGGAAGCGCATCGACCGCGACGTCGACGGTAACTGATGTCCGGTACATCCTCACCACCCTCATCATTAACGTCGATCCCACGAGAAGTCCTGGAGAGTTCACCCTTCGCTCCACAGCAGCTCCACGAAATTTGAAGACGACGTTCTGATCACTCTATGCATATTCCCAGCTCTGCACCACGATCGCACTCGGGCGGATATCTCGTTCTCCTCGGACTCGTGTTCGGAGGCATCTTTTTTGCGATCATCAGCGCGTTCATAGGGTTCGTCGTGACGCAGGGAACCTCGCAGACGATGAAGATCAACAAGGAGAAAGCGCTTGAAATCGCTGAGGCGGGACTGGATTACTACAAATGGTACCTCGCGCATTATCCGAATGATGTTACGCACGGGACCACCACGCCTGGGCCATACGTCATCCCCTACGAGGATCCCGAGCTTGGCAGGATTGGCGAGTACGCCCTTACGGTGCGCGGCAACTCGGTATGCGGTGACATCGCTTCCATCGATATCACCTCGACGGGCACCCTCGATGCCGCACCGGGCGTGAAGCGAACCGTCTATGGGCGCTACGCTCGACCGACCGTCTCTGAGTTCGCGTACATCATCAACTCGAATGTGTGGGCGGGAGCGGACCGCACCATCATCGGGCCGTACCACTCGAATGGTGGCGTCCGCATGGATGGTACGAACATGTCGACGGTCTCCTCAGGTGTCGAGACGTGGTCGTGCACGTCGTCGTTCGGATGCACTCCGACGCAGACTAGGAACGGCGTCTTCGGTGCAGGATCTAACAGTTCGCTCTGGAATTGGCCATCACCGCCCATCAATTTCACCGGTCTGTCGGTGGACCTCGCCGCCATGAAGACCAAGGCACAAACGAACGGACGGTACTTCGGCCCCTCGGGCAACTACGGGTACCATGTCGTGCTTCTGGCGAATAACACCTTCAACCTCTATCGTGTGACCAACACTCAGAACGTGCTCGGGTACACCACCGAAGCAGGATGGCAATACGAGCGTCATGTGATCTCGGCCGAAACGCTCATCGGCAACTACAGCATCCCTACGTCGTGCGGCCTTATCTTCTTCGAGGATAAGGTATGGCTCGAGGGCACTGTCAATATGAAGGTCACCATCGCTGCGGCGAACGTTACGACAGCCGGAGTGGACCCGTCGATGATACTCGATAACAATGTTGTGTACGGTACGAGTACCACGGCAGGCCTTCTCGCTATCGCCGAGAAGGATATGCTCGTCGGTCTCGATACACCGAACACTATGACGCTGAACGGTATATTCGTCGCGCAGACAGGGAGATTCGGTCGTAATCACTATTGTCAGACCGAGTGTGATTCTTCGAATGGCGGGAGCGAAGGACTCCCCACGTCCCTCGATCCGTACGTGATGCGAAATACGCTCACGGTATACGGCACCATCGTATCGAACGGCCGTGAAGGCACGAAGTGGACGTCGGGCTCGAGCGTCATATCCGGATACCAGACACGTAACAACTCGTATGACCGCGATTTAGTGTCCGATCCGCCACCGCTCACCCCGCACACGTCGGACACATATCGATTCATCGAATGGCGGGAGGTCCAATAAGCGGAGTGCGGAAGGGGCGACCCCACTCAGACGAGCGTTCGTTGGGGCGTGGTACCATTGAGGCATGAAAAAGACCACCATGCCCGCGTCGCGACTCGTCGTGGCGAACTGGAAGATGAACCCCATCACCGAATCGGATGCGGTTCGGCTCGCGAAAGCAATCACGAAGGCGGTACCTCGCCCTCGTGCACAGGTGGTTATCGCTCCACCCGCAGTCCATATCGCATCGGTCCGAAAGGTTCTCCCGAAAGCATTCGTGCTCGGTGCGCAAGACGGTCATGAAAAAGACAATGGCCCCGTGACCGGGAGCATCTCGCTTCGGACCCTCTATGCGTACGGTGTGCGTACCGTCATCCTCGGTCATTCGGAGCGACGCGCGGAAGGCGAGAGCGACCAGCGCGTGAATGCAAAGGCACGCATGGCGCTCCAGCTCGGCAT
>JACCDR011705196.1_pt1 | contig 16195 bp, 24 predicted proteins | sample 7446431 | NCBI WGS metagenome assembly JACCDR01 (sample SAMN15323443, study PRJNA562643) | freshwater metagenome | isolation source: river surface water | place: USA:Blue River Watershed | collected 2017-08-17 | reverse complement strand
GTGTCCTGTGCCCCCGGTCAGCGGGAAAAACGCGGCTCGATCACCAGCTCGACACCGCCTTGTTGGGCGGGTCGTCGTGCCTGCCCGGGTCGCCGATGCTCAGGTTGCAGTGCGCGCACGATGCGACCAGCCATGCAGGGTCATCGCCTGTCCGGGCGCGTCCTCGCGTGTGGTGCACGTGCGTGGCCCTGCCCGTACAGCCCTGGCGCTTGAGCTGGCACTCCTCCCCATCCCTGGCCAGCACCAGGGCACGCACACGCCGCCATGCCCTGGTGCTGCCTCCGGTCCAGCCGCTCATCCCGTGAACGTCACCACCTGAGGCACGGGCGCATCCGCTGAGCAGAAGTGCGACCTGCCGACATGCCCGGTCCCGTCGATCGGCAGGTCGGTACGCGTCCACCCGTCGTCACGCGCCGCCGTCCACGCCTGCTCGTCGCTGGTCCGCAACGGGCCGAGCAGCCCGCACACATCGCACTTGTATCCATGCAGCTCTATTCTCATGCGCTCGACATTACCGAATTGCTATTACCAGTAATCCGATAATAGGTGCACATGCTGTGACCTGCTGGAACGTCACACCCCGGCGGTATGATCATGGTTCATACGGTGGGTTAGGGGACAGTATGTTCATGGACTGGCTAAGGAAGGCCCCGACACCGGTCACCATCACGGTGATCATTAGTTGCTTCGGTTTCGCCACCGTGCTGGTGGCCGCGTTCGTGTGGCTCGAATCCACCGGCGCCGACACCGCAGAGTTTCGCCAGTGGGTGAACACCCTGGGGACGCTGCTCGGGTTTCCGCTCATCGGCACCGCCGCGGTGGCGAGCATCTCGTCCGCTCGATCGTCCAGCCGGGCCGAGGAACAGACCAACGGCCAGCTGGCGGCCAAGGATGACCGGATCCGTGAGCTGGAAGCCGAGCTGGCGCGCCGCGACGGTGGGAGGCTGCGGTGACGTTCGCTCCGGCACCTCTCGCCGCGGCCCGGTCGTTCCTGCTGGCGAACGTCCCCGGCCTCAAGCCGGTGGCGGTGGGCATCGTCGGCGACACGGCGCACGCGGCTACGGGCACGTCCTACCACCTGGGTAAGGACCAGCTTGCCTCGGACTCCTACTCGATCGTGGAGTCACCGCGGGACCGCAAGGGGCTGAGCAACGCCGCGGCCGGCCTCGACATCGGCGAATTCTCGTTCAGGGCCGGCGGGAAGGCTCACACGCTGCGCACGTTCTCAGCGTGGCTGGTGCTCGAGTGCCGGTCGGGTGCGGCGGACACGCAGGACATCCGTGAGGTGATCTACAGCCTCGACGGGACGTCGGTGCGGCGCTGGGACCGGCTCGGCCGGCGCACGACCGGCGACAGCTCACACCGGTGGCACACCCATATCTCCTACTTCCGGGACAGTGAGCAGCGCGACAAGACGGGCCTGTTCCGTCGATACTTGACCGAAATCGGACTTTTGGAGGCTGAAGTGACCGAAGCCCAGTTGATCGCCGCCGTGACGAAGGCCCTGCAGAGCACCGCCGGACGGGACGCGATCATCGCCGCGCTTCAGGGCTGGACGGAGGAAGACCCGCTGTCGGAGGCCGAGCCGAAGGCGCGGGGCCGGATCGGCGGGTGGCTGCGGATGCTCGAGGCTCGAGCCCGGGAGCGTCAGTCCGAGCTGCTGGCGGCGATCAAGGGCCCCGAGCAGCCCTGATCCCTCCCGGCGCACGAAAGAGGCCACACGCGGCATCCCCGGCGCGTGTGGCCTCTCTGTGTGGCCCGGTCCGAGTCGAGGCCACCACCTGTCGGGCCGGGGTGAGCACGGGGGTCCTCAGTGGCCGTCAAGGGGTCTTCAGCGTAGCGGTATTCAGCGGAACGTCCACAGGAACCAGCATTCGCGGATGAGCCAGAACGCGCCGACCAGGAACGGCAGCGCCCAGGCCGGGAGCGACCACCACGACAGGTGGCCGGTGCGCCGGTTCACTGCTGGGCCGGGACGATCGGGACGTGCCCGGCGCCCGATTCGTCGTCGCCGTGCACGTGCCGCCAGCGCTCGTCCTCCACGGACCAGTAGGCGACCAGCCCGCACACGTCGTTCACGCCGTCTCGCACGACCTGGACGACGCACTTGCGGGTCGGGGGCGGGGCGACGGTCGGCATGGGCGGACGGATCGGTTCGGGCTGTGCGACATCGGCCGGCCAGTACTCGCGGGCCTCCTGGACCTGGAATCCGACGACGGGCGGGACCACCTGCGGCTCCGAGGGCGCCGGAACCACCCCCCTGTGCCATTCGTCGACGGCCTGCTGCCACGTGGGGCCCGGGTTCGGGACGGCCTGAAGGTGGCGCGGGCCGTCGGTGTCCGGGGTGGGCATGGGCACGGTCGCCACGATCGGGTGACCGGTGTTCTGTTCGAGGCGGATCGCCTGGGCGGCGATCCGGGCGATCGCCGCGCCCAGGTCGTAGCGGCCCTCACGCAGGGCTTCGATGGCCCATGCGGCGGCGCGTTCACCGTCGCTGGCGACGGGGGTGTAGTCGGTCATGGGATGTCCTCCGGGTGCGGTCCGTAGAGCTCGATGATGTCGGCGAGCGAGTAGCTGCATCGGCACGGGCGGTTCTCGTCACCGGTGCACTGGCATCCGTTCTCGGTGTGATGCGTGGGTTCGTGTTCGCATTCGGGGCAGTAGATCTCCAGGCTGCTGATCTTGAATTTTCCTTCCCGTTGGGAGCGTTGGCTCGGTTGGTGGTGAGGGAGCCCCCGCCCCCTGCTCGTGACGGGACAGTGTCGAGACTGTGGCGCACGGGCAGGGGGCGGAGACGTTTTGCGAGGTTCCGTCGGTCGGAAGGACGGCCGTATGGATCGGTCGCGTACGCCACCCCGGGCGTTACTCCGGGGTGAGGGCGGGATGTGTCCAGGGCTCCAGCGTGCTGGCCGACAGTCGGGCCCGCACCGCCGCCGGTGCGGGCCCCTCCCCCCCTGGGGTGCCTGTCGGTGCCATCCGGCACGCGCCGCTCTGCACGGCACAGGTTGGGCCTCTCGTATGCGCCCCCGGGTCACCCCGGGGGTCAACACCTGTTCGGCCCTGGACTCCTTTACCGGAACCACCCCCGCGAGGGTGGCGTTTCCCGTACCGGTTAGACGGGGAAGTTTGTTCGGCTTGCGCCACGCAGGTCTAGGACTACTCTGCGTTGGACGTTTCCATCGTCCCTCACCATTCGTCAAAACGGTCGCCGTCGATGCGCCGTGACTTTGGGTGACGCCTGTTATCCGGTAGGCTGACCACTGAAGTTGTTTTGGCGCACATAGAATGCGGGCTGCCTGTCTGGGTGTCAACTCCCCGGGGCGGCCCGTTTTCTTTGTCTCCTGGACCCTTCCGGTCTTCCCTCCGCGGCGGCCAGCTCCCGGCGCAGCTTGCGCGCCTGCTCGGCCGCGGTGACGGCCTGGTCGACGGCGAGCGGCGCGATCGTGGCGAGGTGCATCAGCGCGCCGCCGGCGTCCGCGGCGTTGAGCTGAGCACGCCGGATCCGGCCCTGGACCTCGACGATGAACAGCAGGCGCCGCTTCTCGGACTCAGACATCGTGGGCCCCCTCGGCGTGCGCTACCGGGTCGGGGCAGCCCTGGATGGCGCACGGGTGGCTGGCGCACATCTCCCGGGTCCGGTCGCGGACGTCGTTGAACAGGCCCCGGTCGCCGCCGTTGTAGCGGGCGGCCACCATGGCGTCGATCTGGCCCACCATGATCGCGGCGATCAACGACGGGACGGCGACGTGGATCGGCTCGCCGGGCGCATCCGGGCCCTTGTGCTCGATCCTGAGCATCATGACCGGCTCGGTTCCGCCGGTGAAACCGATCTCGCTGATGCCCATCGGGTCATCGATCATGGCCAGCTGAATCAGCTCGGCCCTGATGACCTGATGAGCGGGGATGCTGATTTCTTCGTACTTTTCCATCGGCATTCATCCATTCTTTGCTGCTACAACAAAATGCGGATTATGGTGTAAGTCGCCGCCCGAACGGCGGCCCGTCGTACACGCTCAGCCACCAGTTGTCGGGCCCGTGCCGTTCGCAGTACCGCCCCGCGAACGCGGCCACCTCGAGCTCCGGGACCGCCTCTCGCGGCGCTTTGCAATCACGGCAGCGCAGGAGCACGAGCCACCCGCGCACCGGGGGCGCCGGCGTCCCGGACGCTCCGGCGGTGCCGGTTGCGGTGGCATCCCGGCGGCGAACCACTCGGCCGCCGACTGCTCGTACCGCTCCACCAGAGTCGGCGTCCGCCTCCCAGGGGGCGACGTCGTCCGCTGTGCAAACGAAGAAACCGGGGTCGCCAGGATGCGCAGGAAGGCCAGGAATAGGCGGCGTGCCCACCCGGTCACCGGTAGCCGGCCGATGCGAGCAGGATCCGGGCGCCCGCCGTGTCGGCGAGGATCCATAGCCAGAACCCGGACGGCTTGACCTTGCCGCTGAACCAGCGGCTCAGCTGGCTGGGGGCGATCCCGGTCCGGGCGCCGATCGCGCGCAGCGTGCCGTACTGACCCAGCAGCGCCGCACGCAGCGTGCGCATGGCCTGGGGCAGGTCGTCCATCCGGTGGAGCCGGTAGCCGCCCGGACGCGGGACGGCCAGGACGAACGTGGCGTCCAGCGGCCCGACCATGCGCCACAGGGTCTCGCTGGACGGCTGGGAGTAGCCGGTGTGCCACTTCGCGATGTCCGACGGGTGCGCGTCGAACTGCTCGGCGTAGCCGCGCTGGTTGCCGTACCGGGCCACCCCCTCGCGGACCAGGTGGACGACGGCCTGCCGGTAGTCGGGCAACTGCCGGGACCAGCGGCCGCTGGCGTAGATGACGTCTCCGGGCTTCATCGGCCGGCCCGGGTGGCGAGGGCGGTACGGGCGTCAACGACGGAGTAGAGCTCCTGGCGCCAGTACATGGCCGGCACGTTCTCCATGGGGGCGCCGTACGGGCGGTACGCGGTGAGTACGCCTTTCTCCGTGAGGCGCTCGACCGTGCGGCGGCTGACGCCGAGCAGGAAAGCGGCAGCCTTCGTGGTCAGCCATTCGGTCGGGTTCGGGGTCGGCAACGTTTCCTGTTTCATGTCGCACATCTTGACAGGCCTGCCACTGCAAGCGCAATGTTGTCCACATGCCAGACAACTTCGCCACTGAAGTGGCAAACAAGATCAGCGATCACGGTGACCGGGAGCGGTTCATCCGTGACCTCTACGCGATCGCCGCGTTCTTCACCACCCACACCGACATCCCGGTCCCCAACGGCCTTACCGTGCACGTGCGCACCGACGGAGACATCGAACTCGTCCAGCAGCTGGCCCGGGCCATGGGCGCCGACGAATACGGCACCCGGACGGGCACCGTCGCCCAGACCAACTTTCAGATGGCGAACACGGTCACCAACGTCGACGTGATCGTGACGTCGTCCCGGCGGCCGCAGCGGTGGCCGCGGTGAACGCGGCCCTGGAGTTGGCCCGGGCCGCGGACCGTATCCGGCTGTTGCAGCAGTGCGAGCGCGCGACCGGGCGGACGTGGGTCGGTGACGGCGACCGGTTCGCACTGCTGGACGCACATGCCCGGTTCGCAGGCTACGGGCACGCGCGGGTGCGGTGGGAGGTGCGCCGTGGGCAGTGACTTAGAACCGTCGATCGCTGAGAAGGCGCGGGCATGGGAATCGTCGGTGCCTGTGGCCGGCTGGAACGACTACGTGCGGTGCGGTATCTGCCATGCGCCGTCCGGCGCTCCCTGCACGGCCATGTACCGGACCATCACCGACGGGCAGCCGGACGGCCCGCCGGTCGATCTGACCGTGGCGCACGGGTTCCGTAAGCGCCGCCGCGGACGGTAGCCTCACCGTCGTACACCGCCTGACGACCCACCCCCGCCGTGCCCGGGGGTGGGTCGTCTGCGTTAGAGGCTGGGGCGCTGCCACACGGCCGTGAGTGAGCTGGCGACGTACGAGTTGACGGCGGTGCCGATCGTGCCGGACGCGGCCGTCTGGTAGCCGAACAGCTCGATGTAGTCGTTGGCGTTGGTGGCTTCGATCAGCATCGACCGGGTGGTGATGCCGATCAGCGACGTCCCGGGGGCGGTGGGGAACGGTAGGCCGGTGAACGATCCGGTGATCAGGCTCCCGTTCTTGCCCAGGATCGCCCGGATCAGGGTGGTGTTGTTCTGGTTGACGGGCACGTAGACACCCTCGACCTGCCACCAGCCGAGCTTGACGCCGATGACGATGCGGGACGTGTTCGACCCGGTGTCGTGCGCGTTGTGGGAGTCGACGTCCTCGCTGCCGACCCCGAACGTGACCGCGGTGGGGGTGGCGCTCGTCCAGCCGGACTGGTTCGCCCCGGCCTGCTGGGTCAGCTGGCAGATGGGTGTCTCGACGTCGGTCGCGTAGATGATGTCCCCGGCGAGAGGCATCAGAGGGCCCACCTTCCCTGTTCGACCACGTGGATCTCCGCGCCGACGGGCAGGGTCTTGCGGATCCCGTTGCGGCCCCGGACCACGTTGGTCACGATCTGCTGATAGTTCCCGGCGGTGCCGGTGCGGGCGCCCATGTTCCCGGCGGTGAACGTGATCCGCTCACCGGAGATCATCACGTCGAATTCGTTGTTCGACCACTGCTCGTCGTCGGTGCACTTCAGCACCAGCTGGGTGCCGGACGGCGGGGCCTCCACCTTGATCGTGGCGGTCCGCATGTCGTACCGGCGCTGTACGCTGCTCGGCCCGTACTGGCCGACGTTGAACTGCTGGTCCGGGGCACACACGAACGTGATCATCCGGCGGCGTTTCCACGGGATGGTCTCGGTGTAGCCGATCACGAAAAGGCGGATCGTGTTCTCCCGGTAGCCGACCAGCTCGATCGTGTCCCCGATGTCGATCTCTTCGACCTCGGCACGTTTGGCCGGGTCCAGGCCGTCCATGTCGACGGTCAGTTTCGGGAACCGGGGCAGGTTCACGGTGCCGCGCTTGAGCCACCAGTTCGCGTAGTGCGGCAGCAGGTTCAGGTCGTAGACGGACACGTCGACGTCCTGCCGGTACTCACCGACCCCGGACGGCGGCGGGGCGGTGCCCAGCGGGCCCGTCGTGTCGACGGCGACCGCGGTCCCGCCGGGCGCGTTGGTCACGGTGATGTAGTTATGCACGCCCAGGTCGTCGGAGACCTCTTCGGGTGGGGCCGGGAGGTCGGCGACGTCGATGGTCACGGCCGGCACGTTGTACCGGGCCTGCCGGACCGCGAAGATCAGGTAGAGGCCGCCCTTCTCGTCGAAGATCAGCCCATCTTCGGTGTCGCGGATCTCCCGGAACTGCTCAGCCAGGGTGAGCACTCGCTGTGGTCCCATGATGGCGCCGGTGTTCGGGTCGCCGCGGATGAAGTAGGGCAGGCCCTTGAGGTCGCACAGCCGGGCGAACCGGTACGCGGCCCGTTCACCATCGTGGCCGTTGAACGCGGTGATCCGGGCGCCGGCGGTGAGGTCATCGGACTGGCCGACCACCCCGAGCAGGTGGCCGAACGACACCGGCCGGTTGTCGAGGCCCGTGCTGGTCTGCCAGGACACGAGTTTGTCCAGGGCGCCGGAGTAGGTGCCGGACACGACCTCGGTGAATCCGGACTCGGCGTCCAGGGCCCGGTAGAGGCGCATCGTGATGGTCGATCCGGACCGGGTCGCCTTCAGGACGTACATCGCCCAGATGTCCGACGACACGGAAGGCAGGGTGGCGTTGACGTCCAGCAGGGCCGGGTCAGCGAACAGGGTGACCGTGTAGACCTGCAAGCGGATCTTGTTGCTGTCGCCGCGGCCGACCAGGATGTAGCCGCCGTCACCGGTGCGCATCTGTAGAACGGTGGACCAGCTGCCCACCCCGTCGATGCCGTTGTGCAGGTGCACCCACGACACCTGCCACCCGCTGTTCCCGGCGGACGTGTGCGGCGCGAACGATCCGGACACGAAGGCACTGGCCGACGTCGACAGGTCCAGGACGGGGCCCGAGCCACGCGGATACGACTGGCCGTCGAAGGCGTAACCACGCAAGGGCCGCGAGGTGGATCCGGGCGTGACCGCGGTCAGCGAGGTCGCGTCGCGGGACTCTTCCGCCGGCCAGTACCCGATCGTGGTGGTGAGCTTCGCGTTCTCGTTGAACAGGTCGGACCGTAGCGGCTCGGTCCAGTTGTTGACCCGCTGCAACAGGCCCCCGGACTCGACGTCCACCCGGGCCGTGCCGGTGCCGCGTCCGGGCCGGAACGCCCTCGACTGGCCGGCCGTCCACGAGGTGGCTTCGGTGGCCACCCGCACCTTCCCGTCGACGGTGCACCGCAACGGGGTGTTCCGGCCGGCGGTGCCGTACAGCGGCGAGAGGGGGTTGGTGATGCGGAACAGGTCGTCCCGGTTGTCCCGGGAGAACGCCAGGGACGAAGGCCTCGCCGCCGCGGATTCGGCGCCGTCGCCGCGGGCGATGGTGATCGGGGCGTCGGCGAACACCTTCCGGTCGGCGGCCAGGTCGTGCCACGCACCGTCGTAGAAGATCTCGACGTTGATCTCGTCAGGCATTCGCACCCGCTAGAACCTCTTGGACGTTGCCGCCGCGGCGGCGCACGCGCTTACCGATCGCTTCGATCAGGACGTCACCGTCCAGGGTGACCACCACCATGTCGGCGCCGGCCGGGCCGGACCGGTTGGTGGGGGTGATGCGTTCGCCGGCCATCGCCAGGATCGGCACCTCCTGCCCGGGCACGCCGGGCACGACACCGCCGGTGTGGAATCGGGGCAGCCGCGGGGAGTTGATGCTGTTGCCGCCGATCCCGGGCACCCAGCTCGGCACCGTCCACGACAGTGAACCGATGGTGTTGTTCCAGGCGTCGCTGATCCGGTTGAACGCGCTGATGAACGGGGAGGCGAGGGTGGTCGCGATCCGGGCGAACCCGTCCTTCAGCTTCCCGGGAATGGTTTTCAGGTAGTCCCAGGCGTCGCGGGCCTTCGCCTTGATGAAGTCCCACGCCCGGCCGGCGGCGGCCTTGACGGTGTCCCAGTTCTTCACCAGGAGCACGATCGCGGCGATCAGCGCGACGATCCCGAGCACGATCCACGTGAGCGGGTTCGCCAGCAGCGACGCGTTCCACAGCCACTGTGCTGCGGTGACCAGGCCGACGATGCCGACCAGGGCGGACAGGATCGGCGAGACGATGTTCAGCACGTCGGCGAACTTTTGCAGGTCTGGTGGGTTCGCTTCGTGCATGGCGTCGTTCAGGTCGACTTGGGCGCCCTGGGCGTCGATGTTGGCCTGGGACGCGTCGCGGGTGGCCTGGGCCTGATCCTCCATGGCCTGCTTCACGTCGATACCGGCCTGCTTCAGGTCGATCTCCGCCTGGCGGGCTTCGTCGCTGTTGCGGCCGTGCTCGCGCACCGCCTCATTGTAGGCGTCCTGGGCGGTCTTCTGGTCAAGCCGGGCCTGGGTGAGGTCCAGCGCGGCCTGCTCGCTGTCGATCGCCGCTTGTGACGCGTCGCGGGTGGCCTGGGCCATGTCCTCGGTGGCCTGCATGACGTCCACGTTGGCCCGGGCCAGCCGGGCCGCGGACGCCCGTTCGAAGTCCTGGGCATCGGCGAGGGCCTGGGCACCGCCGGCCATCGCGTCCAGGGCATCGGTGACGCCGGACGTCACCGCGCCGACCGCGCCCAGCGACTTCTCCATGCGGCCGGCGGACTTGGTGGCGTCGTCGTACTGCTGTCCGGCACGCCGGGCCGCGTCCCCGGCGGTGCCGGTGGCGTCCGCCGCCCGCTTGGCCGCGGCCTGAAGCTTCGCCGCGTCGCCGGCGAACTCCAGAGTCAGGGTGTTGCCGGCCATCAGTCGAGCTCCAATCCGGCGTCCTTCACGACCTGCTCGATCCCGTCCTGCAACGACTGTTCGATGTCCGGCCGGATCCGGCGCAGCCCCGGATACACGTACCGGCCCTCCTTCAGGAACGGTCGCTCAGCGGGGCGGCCGGCCACCCGGCCCTGACCGCCGAAGTCCAGCCACGGGAAGTACGCGGCCCGCTTACCGCCGACCGCCACCCGGGCCGACGTCCGCGTCGACCGGGCCTTCAGCGACGCCCGGGCCGCCCCGGACACCGACGGGATCGTCGGCCGGACCTCGTCCACCAGCAGGTTGGCCGAGTCGTTGAACGCGAGCCGTAGCCGCTTCGGCGCCTCCGTGCCGACCGCCCGCAACCCACGGTTGAGGGCGGCCAGACCACCGATCTCGACTTTCGCATCCACGTCATCCCCCCTGCATCCGGGCCAGCTCCTGCTCCTGGTTACGGCGAAGGTAGTACATGCGCCACGCGTTCCACTCGTCCGCCGACATCAGCCGCCGCATCCGCTCGACCGACCGCCAGCCCAGTTCGATGCACAGGAACAGGTCGAACTCCCGGTCAGGGTGATCGTCAAACTCCTGATACCGGGCTTTTGTCGGCACCCTCACGCAGGCCCGACAGGCGCATGATCGCCTCATGCACGGCCTGGAAATCGGCGAACGCGCCCGGGGCGCGCTGCCACTTCTCCACCTGCTTCTGCGTGAGCTTCGGCGCGGCGAGCCCGTACAGCACGATCCGGGCTTCGAACCCGGGGACGTCGTTGCTGCCATCGGCCATCACCGCGGACGCCAGCATGTACTCGTACCGGGACAGGCCACGGACCTGCACGGCCTTCCCGGACGCGAGGGTGACGTCCTCGGTGACGGCTTCGTGGTCGAGCAGGTCGTTGAATCCGGCGTATTCGGTCAAGGGATGCTCCTAGGTTTCAGCTCTGGTCGGTGGTGTCCCACGGGCCGGTCGGCTGGGTCTCCAGGGACCACAGCCGGTATCCGGCGATGGGGGCGGTCTCGACGTACTTGGTGATCACCGCGTCGAACGAGTCTTGAGGCAGGCCCGAACCGGTGCCCTCCGGCCGGTACTTGATATTCACGACGGTGCCCACGAGGGGGTCCAGGACGGCCCGCGGCCCGCCGGCGTCGCTGTTGTACTTGCCCGAGCAGCCGAACGCCGCGGTGAGCAACGTCGGGTCATAGACCTCGACGCTATCGCCGTAGTGGGTGCCGTCCTCCGTGCCGGAGCCGCGTTCCCGGTTGGAGTCGTTGCAGTACTGGCTGATGTCGTTGTCGTCGACGATGATCACGGTTTTTGTCGAGTGGACGCGAGGCATTGTCGTGCTCCCCTTACGCGCTGGTGCCGATGATGACGACGTCGTAGGTGACCGTGCTCCCGGCGCCGCTGTTGGCCACGGTCAGCAGGTCCCCGGTCGCCGCGGTGACGGTGACCTTCCCATCGGCCGGGCACGCCCACAGGAACGTCCCACCCGGGGGGATGTCGATACCGTCGGACGCGGCGAGGAACAGCGGCACCCCGTTGGATGCCGGCCGGGTCAACCGGACGTTGTTGGTGTTCCCGGACGCCGCGGTGATCAGCACAGCGCGCAGCTCCACGAACGTGGTCACCGCACCGAACTCGTTGACCAGCACCCCGGCCAGGTCGAGATCCTCGCTGCTGGACGCGGCGATGGTGCGCTGATCGTGGAACATGCGGTCCGCGCTGCCCGCGCCGGTGCCGTCGGACAGCTCGATCTTCGCCGTCTTGGTGAACGCGTCGACGGCGGTTCCCAGGTCGACGATGTTCTTGTAGGTGGCGCTCACCTGCGCGGTGACGGTGGCCTTCAAGTTGGTGGGCATCAGCTGTCCTCTCCCGGTCCGGAAACGGTCGCGGTGAACATCACCGCGAGGTACGGCACGCCGGCGATCTCCCACACGTCGAACTCCGCGGCGGCGATCGTGAGTTGATCACAGGTGGTCCAGGCGAAGGCCTCCACGGCGGCCTTGACCGATCCCTCGCCGTCACCGGACGCCCACGCCGCGGCCTGATCCCGGGTGCTCTTGTCCGACGGCCGAGGGCAGACGAACACGATGGGCAGTTCGGCGATCTCGTCTTCACCGCGCCCGTACGCCTGATCGAAGTTGACCGACCGCGGGTACGCGACATACCCGCACAGCCCGGTGACCCGGGCCGGTGGGTAGGCGTGCACGGTGATCCCGGCGATCTGGGAGATCGCGGTGGCCACCTCATCCATGACCCGGTCCAGTCTCATCCCATCCTCCGCGGCCGTGAGAGCCCGGCGAGGGATACGGACACGTCCGGGTCGAGCCGGGCCAGTAGCCGTAGCTGGGCGCCGTCGGCGGACGATCCGGCGATCCCGAACGGGCTGTCTCGGCGGGCCACGAACCGGGACACCTGCAACCCGACGGCGGCCGGCACCTGAGCCGGGACGCTGGTCCACCCGAACCGGACGGCCACGTCCAGGCCGCCGGTCCAGGACGGGGCTGTGGTCCAGGCGAGAGCCGTGTAGGCGCCGCCCTTGGCGACCGCGTTGCGGGGCCACAGCATCGCCCCGGAGTCGGCCAGCGCGGTCCCGCCAACGGTCATGTCGGTGGCGTCCTGGACGTCGTCGATCTCCAGGAACCACAGCCGGGCGGCCGGGCTGTAGACCGGCACCCCGTCGTAGGTGAACGTGGTCACGGTGTCGAGCTGACCGAACTGCCGGTTGCAGCGGGTGTCGACGGCCCGGGAGGCGGCGGTGACCCAGGTCCCGATCTGGGCGAGCTCCGACGGCTCGGTGGTCCGCACGAACGCGGCCGCGTCGTCGACGTCGAGATAATCCGGGGCCCAGGCCACGACGCTACTTCTTCTGCCGCTTGCGGGCGGCGGCGATGTTGGCCCAGGCCTGATCGGACAGGGCGTCCACGTCCACCAGGTCCGGGTAGTCGGTGGCGAACAGTTCCGTCCCGGACAGCGCGTGCCGGGTGACCCCGTTCAGCTGAAGGTCGGACTGCTCTCCGGCGGACAGCCACGGCCGGTCGACGGCCGGCGGCTCGACCGGCTCGACGACGACCGGCGGGTCGGCGGCCAGCGGCGGAGTGTTGATGTCCTTACGAGAAACCATGATCATCGTCCTTTCTGGACTATGCGGCCGGGTCGTAGGAGATCTCGCGGACCCCGGTGATGTCGGTGATCGCGGTGGCCGCGTACCCGAACAGGGCGACGTCGATGTACGCCACCCGGTACTCGAACTGCAGTCGCTGCGGGGCGGTCGCCCACCCGTGGACGCTGTCGCTGTCGAACAGGTAGCTCGACGCGGCCACCGTCCCGGACGCGGCCAGAGCCCACGACGGGTACGCGACCACGCCCGGTGCGACCTCGATCGAACCGAACCGGTTCCCGGCCGTGCCGTTGGCGTTGGACGGCCCGAGCGCCGGATAGATCGGCCGGCCGTTGTCGTCCTTCGCCGCGATCAGGTCCTTGTACAGGTCGATCTGGGCGAACATGTTGTCCATCGAGAAACCGCCGCGGGCGAACTGCAGACCGGCCAGACCGGCGGTCAGCTCAGCCACCAGGGTCTGCTTGTCGGTGCCGCCACCCGCGGTGAACGTGGCCAGGGCCGTCGGGGACGCCGCGTCCAACAGCGCGATCGCCCGGGCTTCGAGGGCCTCGTACCAGGCCTTGTTCATCTGCCGCCAGATGAGACCGGACATCTGTGGGTTGCCGCCCTGGTCCCACGCTTCGCGGGTGATCTCCACCTTCCCGGACACGGCGCCGGGGGTCACGGTCTGAGTGGTGGCCGTGAACGTGCCCGGCGTCGGCTCGGTGCCCTCCGTGTGGGTGGCCACCAGCCCGGAAGCGCTGTTGAACTTCGGCAGCACGAACGGGGTCGAGTCGGCGAGGGTCCCTTTGTTGATCGCGTCCCACACCGGGTACCGGTAGTCGCGCTGGTCGACGTACAGATCGGGGCGCTGGCGGTTCGGGTTCAGCGCGGTGACGTCAGCCTTGTCGACGTCGAACTGTTCCTGCACGAACGCGTTGGCCCGGTCGGCGGCGGCGACGTCGCCCTTGCTCGCGGCAACGAGGTCGGTGCTGAAGTCGTGCGATCCGGACCGGAGCACGCCCCGGGAGTCGAGCCGGTACGGGGCCGCCTCTTTCACCTGGGCCGTTCCGGTCCGGGTCGGGTCGACGACCGACGGCCCGGCGTTGACGGCCTGGTGCTGGTTGAGGGCGTCGCCCAGGGTGCGGGCGAACTCCTGCATCTGCTCGGCCGTCAGGGTGGCCGCGGCCGGGCCCGGCGGAGTCGGCTGCTGGCCCGGGGTGGGCGGGGTGTTCTGGGCCGCGTACGTCGCACAGGCAATCCCGGGCGCGTGCGGCTGGCCGCAGTGTGGGCAGTGCATGGTTCCTCCTGTGTGGCTGGCGGCGACCTTGGTGACGCGCGCGTCGTCGAATGCCGGGATCGGGGTGGTGGAGATCTCGCGCAGGGTGGCCCGGTGCACGTCCCACACGCGATCTTCCTCGTTGTACAGGGCGTCTTCGTACAGGCTGAAGTTCACCCCGACGGAGAGGCCGTCGTAGATGCCGTCCGCCGCGTCGGCGAGCAGCTGGTCCCGGGCCTCGCCCTTGCCGACGGACAGTTTCGCGGTCAGACCGGCCGGGGTGTCGTCCAACGACAGGGCCTTGCCGACCGGTTCGTAGTGGTCCTTCAGGTGCTTGACTCGGGACACGTCGCCGTACTCCAGGGAGCCGGGCAGGAACCGGTACGCCATCCCGTACTTGCGGGCGATCGCGTTGTACGGCAGCGCGAGCCCGGTGATCGTGCGGGACTCGACGTCCACCTTCGCGGCCGGGACCGCGGCGGCGAAGTCGGCGCCGGCGAACGTCATCGCCGCCGGTGCGTCGAACCGGGCCGACAGCCCGGTGTTCGTGGCGGCGGTCGGCTCGGCGGCCGGGGCCGGGGCCGCCGCGGGTTTCGGTTTCGCCGGCGGCCGGCCGGACAGGCCGAGCGCGGTGCGCGCCTCCGCGGCATCGGCGACACCCATCGCGATCAGCTCCTTCCAGTACTTGGCTTCTTCGGCCGGGTCGGCGGTGAGGTAGTCGGTCAGGTCGAACCGCACCTCGTTACCGAGCGGGGTGATGTCGCCCATCGACAGCCGGTCGGTGATCGCTTTCATCATCGGCTGCCGGGACTCCTGGATCTTCGACACCCGCCGGTCGGTGGCGTTGAAGTACGTCCGCGACGTCGTGGACACGCCCAGGTCCTCAGGGTCGAGGCCGGTGCCGTTCGCGATTTCGAGGGCCACCTGCTGTTTGAGCTGGACGAGTTGGAGATCGTGCACCGATGGGGAGACGTCTTCGCGGGTGACGTTTTCCGGCAGCCACGCGGTCGAGCTGGCGCGCCGGTATGCCGCCCAGTTCGCGAGGATCACCGGGACGTCGTCGTCCTCTACCGGGTCGACGGTCGGGTCGTCCTTGGCCGACAGCACTTCGAGGGGGCGCGGGTTGTTGGCGTAGGTGGTCGACAGCTTCCGCAGTGCTACCGCTTCCCGGATCGCCGGGGAGTTGACCTTGAGCAGGCCGGGGTTCGGGGAGTCGAAGCGAATCACCTCGGACGCACCGACCGATACACCGTCCACCCACACGACCTTCGCCGCAGGCGAGCCGGGGTCGATTCCGGACGGCAGCACCGCCGGCGACGATCCGGCCGGCGGGTCCAGGCTGACCGACGTCACCGGCAGGTGCCGGGCCGCGACCGGCCAGCCCCGGGCGTCACGGGCGGTCACCTTCCACCAGGCCACACCCTCGAACACGAGATCCTCGACGGTGGCGGCGAGCACGACGACGTTGGGGGTGTCCGGGTCGATCTGGCGCAGCAGCGCGGACGGGACGATGTCGTTGCCGCGGTACTGGCGGATCGGCAGGCACGCGATCGAGCACAGTTCGTTGCGGGCCCGCTGGACGGCCGGGACGGTCAGCGCCTGGTCCCGGGAGATCCGGCCGGCCCCGGACATCATCGCGGCCACCACGTCGGCCACCGGGCGGGGCGTGTCGTCGAAAACGTGCTCGGCGGGGAGGTCCAGCACGATCGGCCGCGGAAGGCCGAGGGCGTCCCGGACCGTCGCAGCCATCGCGGTGATCCATCCCATGATCAGCATGGTACGTGCACGTGCACGGGAATCCGATCAGTCAAATGGTGACTGCCTGCATCTTTGTGGCACGCCGGCGGCGCGGTGAGGTGCGGGCGAGGTGGACGGCGGCGGCGATCGCGTAGACCGCGTCGGTGTTGCGGGGGATGCCGTTTTCGTCCTTGCGGATGAACTCCCACACGTTGCCGCGCCAGCCCTTCTCGGCGGCGCCGACCTGGGCGT
>JACCDR011523627.1_pt1 | contig 16195 bp, 13 predicted proteins | sample 7446431 | NCBI WGS metagenome assembly JACCDR01 (sample SAMN15323443, study PRJNA562643) | freshwater metagenome | isolation source: river surface water | place: USA:Blue River Watershed | collected 2017-08-17 | reverse complement strand
GCTATACTGAAAGCTGCGTTACTGAAAAAGATCGCCGTTACTAACCGATAATTTAAGCAGAAGTTGGTAACCGACTTATGAACTATACACAGTGATTAGAGGAACCGTTTATTTTGAACTATAACGAGTAGCGCAAATCAGCCTTGCGCTCTTAATCCAGTATGGTACCGTACATTCAGTCAGAACCTTGAGGAGTCCATCGTGACACTAACGTACCAAATCGCAACATGTGTGAGGTTGAGCGGCGAACTCAGGAAAATCCTCTCCCAGGCAGATATTGAGACATTCATCGAACTGGCCTCTTTGTCACGACAAGCCTTGATCAGAAGAGTGCCAAAACTGAAAGTCCGTCACCTTTCGAATCTCGAACATGAGCTAAAGCGACACGGATTCACATTCGTGCCCGACAATAGCATCAAACTAGATCAGTTCATCAACCAAGCTAAGTTGTGTGTACTCTGGAGACAAGGTATCACAACGTATGAGCAACTAAACGCACTTACAGATCAGGAGTTCGTCAAAGTTATCGGTGGTCCACAATCTAGTTTCTTCAGAAGAAAGACGATGGCCTGTGACTGGATGAAGAAACACCAACTGAGCCCCAAGAAGCGTTACCGCTTACCACATCTCACACAAAGAACAGCAGAACTCCTCCATAAGGGTGGTATCACTACTCTAGAAGAGGCGGCCGACAAATCTGACTACGAATTGTCGCTAGTACTCCAAGGCAATACGAAACCAGCACAACCATCTACACGTGCTCGACTGAGAGAAATCAAGTACGCGTTCTTTAAGGCTGGCCTCGATCATTCTTGCAAGCCGCTCTGATTTTAGAGCGGTTTCATATTTCTCACTTTGCTGGTAAATCAGTATCTCAGTGCTATACTGCCCCCTATGGAACCACTCAAAACAATCGAAGGCACCATTATGGTGCGTGGCAAAGGAACTGGCTTTGTCGCTGTTGAAGGCCAACCCGAAGATATTATCATCGAACGCGACAGTCTTGGCTTTGCGCTAGATGGCGATATTGTCCGTATTTCACTAAAGAAAAAAGTGCCTGGTCGCCGCCAAGAAGGAAACGTCGAGGAAGTCATCAAGGCCGCATACCGTGAATTTATCGGTACCGTGAAAGAAAAAACCATCGATGGAACCACTGTCCGCTACCTTACCCCGGACAACACTCGCATCCACATCCGACCCCTCCTCCCTGACGCTGGACCGGACATGATCGGGATGAAGGTTGTCGTCGAAATCTACAAGTGGAGCCAACCCCTTCTTGATCCACTCGCCAAGGTGACCGAGACCATCGGTCGAGCCGGTGATCATGAGACTGAAATGCAAGCCATCATCCGTAGCGGTGGTTTCTCCAAATCTTTTCCTGAGTCTGTACAACGCGCAGCACACACTCTGTACGAAACAAAAGAACAGATTTTCGCCGATGCCCTCAAGGACCCTAAGCGACGTGATATGCGCGATGTTCCTACCTGCACCATTGACCCGGTCGATGCCAAAGACTTCGACGACGCGCTCTCCTGTCGTTTCCTCGATAACGGCAACATCGAAATCGGCGTTCATATCGCTGATGTCTCCCACTATGTGAGAAGTGGTGACGATATCGATACTGAAGCACGAGAACGTGGCACCTCAGTCTACCTCGTCGACCGCGTCATCCCAATGCTCCCAGAGGTTCTTTCGAATGATCTCTGTTCGCTTCGTCCTAACGAAGATCGTCTGGCCTTCTCAGCGGTCTTTGAGCTCACCCCGCAAGCTGAGATTGTCTCGGCCTGGTATGGACAAACCGTGATTCATTCCAACAAACGCTTCAGCTACGAAGAGGCGCAAGACGTTCTCAATACCGGCAATGGTCCCCTTCTCAAAGAACTCACTACGATCATGGGCCTTAGCCGCATTCTTCGCGCTGCCCGCTACAAGGAAGGCGCCATCGCTTTTGATCAACCGGAAGTAAAGTTCGAACTCGATGAACGCGGCGCCCCGATTCGCGCGTATGTCAAAACAAGGACCGAGACCATGCTCATGATCGAAGACTTTATGCTTCTCGCCAACCGTGAAGTTGCCACCCACATCTACAACCTCGCGCGTGACCGCAAGAAAGACCTTGCCTTTGTCTACCGTATCCACGACTCCCCTAATCCCGACAAACTCGAAGAGCTTGGGATGTTTCTCCGCGCGATCGGCTACGAATTCGATGTCGAAAAAGGCGTCGTCCGTGCAACCACTATTAATACGCTCTTAAAAGAAATTGAAGGGAAGCCTGAAGAGAATCTCATCAAGACCGCCACCATCCGCTCAATGGCAAAGGCTGTCTACTCAACCAAGAACATCGGGCACTTTGGCCTTGCCTTTAAGTACTACACCCACTTCACCTCGCCGATTCGTCGCTACCCTGATCTCATGGCGCACCGCCTCTTGCGCGCGCACCTCGACAACACCCCAGTGAGCGGACAAGAACTAGCTGTCTACGAACGCCTCTCCATCCAATCCTCGGCTCGCGAAGTCGAAGCGGTGTCTGCTGAACGAGATTCAATCAAGTTTAAGCAAGTGGAATACCTCATGAACCGCATCGGCGAAACCTTTGATGGAGTCATAACCGGCGTCACTGAATGGGGTATCTATGTGCAAGAAGCCTCCTGCATGGCTGATGGCATGGTACGTCTCGCGACCATCAAGAGCGATTACTACGAAATTGATCCAGGCAAATACCGCATCAAGGGACAGAAGACCGGAAAGACCTATGCTCTCGGGGACAAAGTGACGGTCCGACTGACTCGCGCTGACAAAGACGAACGCCAGTTGGATTTTGAGCTGATTGAAACGTAAAAATAAATCGCAGCCTACAGAGTCAATCAAAACTGGTCTGAGTTGTGATCTTAGTAGGTGTAGCAAAATGCAAAAGGCCTGCCCCCAAGAGAGCAGGCCTGATTCGTAGCCATGAGAGATCTCACGACCACGAGGTACCGACGACACACGCGACAACCTGAGCCAAGAACATTGTCATGCCGAAAATGAACGGCGAGGGATTCCAGCGCAACAGTAGATTCATCGGCATCTCCTCAATCTACGGATGTACCACCGAAACCGTCGGCCCCGGCAAATTCAGATGCTTCAGCGACATACTCTTCACCCGAATCAGGCTTGACGCGAGGACCACCCAAGTCTGATGGCGGATACTCCCTTGGCAACTGTGTGATGTACTTAGCCACCCCATTGGTACGCAGGAAGTCGGGGCGTTCGTCCCAAGGAACGTTGTCAGGCCAGACGAACACCACCCCCCAGCCCATCACCAGATTCCGTGAAATGCCGGATAGGCGGCGAATGTTCCTTCATAAAGTCGCAAAGACCCCATTTCATTGCAGGATTTGCACAGTTGAAGATGTACCAAGCCATGTTACAACCTCCGCACGGTTACTGACCAGTCACCCGTTGACTAATCTGGTTGGAAACTACACCATCCGGCATTGATTTGCAACAAAGTCTGATTGAAGGAGTTACTTCGCCACAGCGACCGCTTCGTCGAGCTTTACCGAGAGAAGCTTGGAGACACCATCACTTCCCATTGTGACGCCGTAGAGCACGCCAGCGCGACTCATCGTCTCTCGATTGTGGGTAATGAGAATTAGCTGTGATTTCTTGGCGAGCGCTTCGATCATATCGCCGTAACGTCGACTGTTCGCTTCATCGAGCGCTGCATCGGTTTCGTCGAGAATAATGAATGGCGGCGGATTCACCTGACTCATCGCAAAGATAAGCGCGATTGAGGTGAGGGCTCGCTCCCCGCCCGACAGCATTTCAAGACCCTTCACACGCTTATTCGGTAACTTCACCGAGAGTTCGATACCGTCACGGATACTCTTGGGGACGAAACTGGAGGTTGACCCTTCTGTTTCATCATCCTCGTCAACCTTTGACGCGACACGCACTAATCCCGCTTCGCCACCACCAAACATAAGGGTAAAGAATCGGTGAAATTCTGTCCCGATACGTTCGAGACCAGCCATGAACTGCTCATCAAGCTTTACCTCGAGTTCCGTAATAAGGGAACGGAGCTTCTCTATTGAGAGAGTTAAGTCTTCGAGTTCATGTGCCAAGAAGGCATCACGCGCCTTAGCGTCTTCATACTCTTTCACCACATCTTCAGTTGCACCAATACCCAGTTCTTCCAGTCGAATCTTCAATTTTTCAACCTCGAGACGTCGTCCTCGCTGTACACTTCGATCTTCAGTCACGATGACATCGTCACGAACAGCAGCGCCCGCCTCATCAACGACTTGATACGTATAGTATGCAGCAGCTCCTCGCCCAAGAAGGGCGACCGCTTCTTGAAGTTCTTCTTTAAACTCACTCCGCTCTCGCTCAATCTGTGCTGACTCGCGCTCGAGTGCGACAAGTACCGCTTCGCAGGCACGTTCTTCAGCAACAAGTCGAAAGACCTCACGCTCGGCTTCTCGTCCTACCGTTACAAGAGTCGCCCGCTCCTTTGAGAGCGCATCAAGCGCTGCACGTGCTTCTTCCTCTCGCACGACTGCGTCCGTAAGCGCCGCTTCAGCAGTACCACGCGCTTCTTGTAGTTGACGTTCCTCAGCCTCGAGTTGTGCAAGACTCTGGTCAGCTACGTCTTCCTTACTCACCTTTTCAATAAACACCTTCAAGCGATGCACCATGTCGGTAAGCGCACGCTCGAGGATATTCATATCACGCTTCGTGAGTGCCTGGAGTGCCTGTGTCTCTAGCGCAAGAACAAGCTCTTTAACCGCGGTTACTGGTATCGACACTGATGATTCGTCACGTGATCGCTTGGAGACTTCATGTCGTCGACGCTCAAGGTACGCCAATTGCCCTTCATACTTCCCTACCTCACGCTCGGCGTGCTGGCGAGTACGCATCGCAGCTGCGACGACGGATTCAGCTTCGAGTACACCGCTCCGCTCATCGACGCGCTCGGTCGCAGCCAACGCCTCTTTTGCCTCTTTGAGGGCTGCGCGAGTTGTTGTGAGTTTTTCTTCTGGTTCCTGTCGCGCCCGAGTGAGGCGATCTTGCTCTTTCGCAAGGTACACATCTTCACGCTTCAGATATTCAGCGTACTTCTTGGTTAGTGCAGCTTGTATGGCGACTGATTTTTCAATCTTCTGCATCTGCTTCTCGAGATACCGCAGGTGGGGAGCTGCTTCTCGTCGCAATGATTCAACTTGAGCAACATTTTCGAGGGTCTTCTCCAACTTTCGTTCCGCTTCTTGCTTTTTGAATTGATAGATCTTGAGACCTAGCGCGTCCTCAATCATGTCCCGACGCTCCCGTGGACTGGCGGAGAGAATGCGATCAGCTTCACCTTGCGAAATAATATGGTGGCCTGTTGCGCCGATATTAGCTGATGCAAGCAGTTCCTGGATATCCTTGAGACGTACTTCAGAACCATTGAGGAGATACTGATTTTGCCCATCGCGGTGAACGACACGCTCAATCGTGATTTCAGCAAAATCGATCGGGAATACTTTTTGCGCATTATCCAAAACGACCGTCACACTCGCTCGATTGCCTCGTGACACACCCTCAGATCCACCCCAGATGAGATCTTCCCCTTTCTTGCCGCGCATTGATTTCATTGACTGTTCACCAAGGACAAACCGAAACGACTCTGCAACGTTACTCTTTCCCGAACCATTTGGACCAACAATTGCAGTAATTGGTGTCGCAAATGTTAACTCCCCTTTCTTAGCAAAGGATTTGAAACCGTTGATTGTGAGTGACGTGAGGTACATTATACGTTATAGGCACTCAGCTCCAGCTGAATACACAGCGTAGATATCTCTCTGTAAAACTGTAGTATTTGCGCAGTAAACTGCGGCTCCACCACCGCATGAATACGGACATCGAGCATACGGATGAGAAAAAGCATTTACTACAAGACGTTCTACCGTATGGTGGTTCAAAATTTTATAGTATGTCCCAGCAGAATTTGTGGTGTAAATATATCCTTTAACTTCCTCGTACTCACGAAGTGGATCAAGTGGTAGTTCACTAATAAATTCAGGAACGAGACCTTCAATATACTCGTCACACGATAATGCCCATGATACAGTCGAATAAGGCCCCGGCCCAGTCCAAGTTCTTGTATCACTTGCCGGTCGACATCCTTTTTCTGGATATCTCCCATATTGTGCCTTGTATAACTCTACAGCAATCCGAAGCTGATCAAGTTGTGCCATTCTTGTTCTGTCTCTTGATTCTTGAAGTGATTGATTAAAACTGATAATACCGACCGCAATAAGAAAACTGATGATGGTAACCACCACCATAATCTCAAGTAGCGTAAAACCTGACTCTCGTCTTACTTTCTGTATATAGAAAAACATACTAAATAGTATAACGAAGAATAGCCAAAGCTAACACGTGACCTAAGGCTAATGTGGGGATGCCTACCAACACTCTGTCCCGGGAGAATAGACAGCGTATGAGTTGGATTGCGGATTTGTCCCTGGGGTCGTATTACAAAACGTATGACCTGGGACAGTATCTGTACACGAATACGGACACCGTGCAAAAGCATGATCGTAGGTCGTTACAAAGAGCGACTCAACGGAAATATGATTGACCACTTTATAGTACGCTCCTGTAGAAATATAAAAATATCCTTTATCAGTTTCATATTCATAAATTGGATCTTTTGGTAACGCTTCAATAAAATCCGGCACTAATCCCACAATGTATTCTTCACATCCTCCGGTGGCCCACGGACCTGAAAAAGGGCCCGGCCCTACCGCTCCAGAAGTTACTCCACACCCCATCGCTGGATAACGGCCATACTGCGCGCGATACGCCTCGATCGCAAGTTGCAACTCCTTGAGTTCTGCTTGCCTGGTCTTGTCGCGAGTTTGCTTGCGCGCTTCGGTGTAGCTCGCGGTTGCGATCGCAACGAGAATACCAATGATGGAAATAGCAACGAGGAGCTCAATCAGAGAGAAACCGAACAATGTATATTTCCTATGCATACAATTATCGACAAATAACATTAATGGTATCAAGCACGACACTTGGATGACAGTTGACCTGAGCAGTAGGACCCGAACCGCAGACATCTCCACCGGCGGGGACATACCCAGCACCATAACGCAGTGGCAAAAACCCTCCCCAGACCGCGTATGACTTTGTATAAGCATCACCAGCAGTGGGGTTTCCGGTCAGATTACAGATAGTAGCGTGAGGTCGGGTATATTGCGTGGTACCTTGTGGCCACGACGCACTCGACGTTGCCCAGTTACTTCGCAAGCGAGTACACCAGCCAATTTCGTCTCTGTTAAGTGACGCACTGGAACCAGGATCTACCCGAACATCACAGGACTTCATCGGATGAGTGAAGGTCACTGTCTCTGACTCCACCGTTCGATGCGCTGTCAATTTATACACAGTGCCCGCAGCATTGGTGCGGTAGCGATATCCTGAGTCAGTCCCATTCAACTTACTATCAAACGGGAGACGCGGGATGTACGTTGGCGCGAGACCAATAATATACTCAGTCGGCACACCTGACGAACACGCATAGAGCGTCCCAGGCTGCCCAGACCATGCATCAGCGCCGTTACACCCTGCTGGGTAACGACCGTTTTGATTTTTATACACCTCGATTGCGGCTTGGAGATTACGTAGATTTGCCTGGCGTTCAGCATCACGCGCCGCAGGAGATGAACGCCCGATCGTCGCAACCCCAGCCGTCACGAGAATACCAATGATCGACACAACAACCAGTATTTCAAGAAGTGTAAAGCCGCGCTTCGAGTGCTGTATATAATGCCACATGGACATAATGCCTACAGTATAGCACTTGTCTTTATACCGACAGCGATGGCTACTCCCACCCTTTAGTCGCGATAGCAGCCATGGCAGCCTGTTGCTCGGCTTCTTGCTTAGATCGTCCTTTCCCTTCAGCAATCTTTTCCTGCCGTAAAAAGACACCAACCGTGAAGACTCGATCATGATCTGGACCAGTCTGCCCCATTGTCTCGTAGGTCGGTGTCACCGACGCATGCTCTTGGGCTAACTCTTGGAAACGGCTCTTAGGATCCTGCCAGAGACGCTTACGAATAATCTCATCGGTTTGGGCAAAAAGTCGCTCCGCAATAAAATTGGCAGCAGCATCATACCCATGATCGAGATAGAGCGCCCCGATACAAGCCTCAAAAACGTTTGCGAGAATATATTGTCTCGCCCGGCCCTCATCCTTTGATTCTCCTTTTGACATCAGTAAGTACTGATTGAAACCAAGAAGTTCAGACGCGGCTGAGAGTGAGTTAGTGTTCACCAAAGCAGCTCGGATCGCTGTCAGTTCACCCTCTGGCTTTTCCGGAAAGCGCTTATATAGATAGTCAGTCACGACAAGTTCAAGGACAGCGTCTCCAAGAAATTCAAGTCGTTCGTTATGCTCCCAGACCGCATGGCGATGCTCGTTCAAGTAGGAACGATGCGTTACCGCGGACAGAAGAAGAGTCTTATTATGAAAGGCCACCCCCAAGATCGACTCAAGAGCGGTAAGCTGTTGTGTAATTTGTGGATCATCCATAGAGCGGTATATCAGTGACAGAAGTACCTGTCATTCCTAAAAACGTAGCATTATTTGCTGCGTTTGCCAACGAGCATCGTGACGGCCTTTGTCACGATGGGGAGAATATCTTCATAGAAATTGAGGTCCAAGATCTCAGCTACCTTAAACCAGCGAGCATCATCAAGACCACCCTTTTGTTCAAGCACGATGTCAGTATATGGTGCTGACGCAAGGAAGTAGTGAACTTGCTTTCGCACTTTTCCGAGTTCAGGATTTGATGCGACATACTCGTTCATCCCGAGTGATGCTTCGATAGCGACACTAAGACCCATTTCCTCCTTGAGTTCTCGCACGGCACCATCCTCAACTGTTTCATTTTCTTCAATCTTTCCTTTTGAGAGTGTCCAATGACCGAAGATGTCATGAACGAGTGCGAGGTACATCTCACCTTTATGTTCACTGTATACAACAGCTCCAGCAAGTCGCTGAATTGGCATTTCGGCAAAGGGCACTTCTCGCTTCTTGCGCTTGCTGGTCTCTTCCTTCCCTGGCTCCCCAATCTCTTTATAGACCGCTCCCAAAACACCGTTCACGAAACGGCTACTGTTGTCACCGCCAAACTGCTTCGCGAGTTCGATTGCCTCGTTAATTGCAACTTTTGCCGGTACCTCGCCTCGATCAGCAAACAGAAGCTCATAAAGACCGAGTCGGAGAATATTTCGATCGACGGGAGAGATCCGCTCAATAGGCCATTCTGGTGCTGCCTTTGTGATCACAAGATCAATTTCTGGCTGCTTGGCAAGAACACCCTGGAGGAGTTTATCCATAAATGGACGATCGGTTTTGTTGGGTGCAAATTCCTCAATATTACGATCGAGGACCTCGTCGACCGCTTTGCGATCAATATTATTGAGATCCCATTCAAATAATGATTGAAGAACAATACTACGTGAAAGATGCCGATTAGCCATACATGTACAAAACTTACTGCTTCAAACTATAGCACAGGACAAGGGTCGGTGTAGGGTCAGAATCCACAAAAGCCCCCTGTGGGGCCTTGGTGTCACTACTTCGCTGTTGTTTCTGCTGCTGAGGTGGTTGTTTCCTCCGCAACTCCGCGTCGTGCCTCTTGCTTTGCCTTGATACGAGCATCTCGATCAGCCTTACGCTTTGCAAGATCAATAACGACACGACCTTTATAAAAGCCGCAGTTCAAACACATGTGGTGTGGACGGTGCAAAGCCTCACAGTTCTTACATACCGACAAATTAGGCGCGGTAAGGGCGTGGTGAGACCGGCGGTTGGCGGTGTGTGACCGCGTATGTCGCATTCGAATTACCATAGTGGCAGAACTATACCAAATCCAGCCAAAAACGCAACCTAATACGTTACACTAGCTGCCCCTGACTCCCTACGGTCAATTATCCCCTATCATCGTCGTGATGTTTCGGCAAAAGCTGGCTCGATGGAGCGAGGAAAGGCCGTGAGTCCGAATTGCTTCTTGGTGCGCCCTAGTACCATAGCCTTTGTGCTTTTGAAAACCGTATGGAGCAAAGCGTGGATCTTCTCCCAACACTTCCATCTCGCGATCACGGGTTACTTTGGCGATAATTGAGGCAAGGCCTATGACTGGGATCAATCTGTCTCCTTTAATGACTGTTTGTTGCCGTAGGTACTCTGCTGGGGCTTGTAACCCACCATCAAGAAACACTTCCGTAGCATCAGTACTCATTCCCGACCGTTGTGTCACAATCGTCAGCGCCGTCACGAGAGCCTCTTGAATCGCCGGTACGATCCCGTACCTATCAATATATGAAGCGGGCATTGCAGCCACTTCATAATCGAGTCGGCCTTCTTCCCGAAGATGATCAGCTGTTTCGTAGAGTAATACACGCTTCTTTGCTGATACTTGCTTACTGTCACCTACTCCCGGAAGAAGTGACCAATCAAATAATTGCGGCACGATCACGACTCCCACCATAACAGGCCCAGCTAGCGGACCCCGTCCGACTTCGTCTACACCAACAATATATGATTGGGCGTGTACCATACGACCTCCAGTGTATCGTATTCCTCATCTATGCGTGAATGTTGCGGACTGACAATGAATGCTATACTGCTCAGACTATGGATACCACGAGTGGCACCGGATCATTTGTACACCTCCACGTACATTCACACTACTCGCTCCTAAACGCCCTCCCCACCCCCAAGGAGCTCGCCGCCGCTGCGAAGGCTGACGGTCAGACCGCCCTTGCCTTGACTGACAGTGGTGCTCTCTATGGGGCAATCGACTTCTATAAAGCTTGCACCAAAGAAGGAATAAAACCGATCATTGGTCTTGATGCCTATCTTGCTCCGCGCACAAGACACGACAAAGAGACAATTGATAAACCGCGTGCCCGCCTCGTTCTTCTTGCTAAAGGAATGAAAGGATACCAAAACCTCATCCAGCTCGTTACCCGCTCAAACATCGAAGGATTTTATTATCGACCACGCCTTGACGAAGAACTACTAAAAACCTATGCCGACGACCTCATCTGCATCATTCCTTCATTTGCTGGCGAGGTTGCCCGGGCACTCAAAGATAACGACCAAGAACGTGCAGCAGCTCGACTTGATTGGTACAAACAACTATACCGTGAGAATTGCTATCTCGAACTCACGCATCATCCTGAGATACTTGACCATATGTTGCTTCAGGCAAGTATCAAAAAAATTGCTAAGGTAACAAATACCCCACTCGTCGCCGCACATGACGTCTACTACCTCAAACCCGAAGATCGTGTCGCTCGTGAAGTGATGATGAAAATTCAAAGCGGCGGTATTGTCGATGTCGCAGCAGCAGCTGATACCGAGGAAGACTTTTCATTTATTACCCAAGCACAAGCGACTGACTATTTTGCCGACACACCTGAAGCACTCAATAACACCATCACGATTGCAAACGCTTGTAATCTAACACTCGAAATTGGGACACACTGGTACTTCCCTGACTACACCATTGCCAGTCACAAAGAACCAGACGATGAACTCAAAGACCAAGCATATGCCGGCATAACCTGGCGTGGACTTGATCTTGCTGACGAAACACTGAAGAAACGACTGGATTACGAACTTAGCGTCATCAAGACAAAAGGATATGCGAAATACTTCCTCGTTGTAGGAGATCTCCTCCGTGAGGCACGTGAACGCGGTATTCTGACAACGATTCGAGGGTCAGTCGCTGGTTCACTGACAACCTATGTCCTCGGTATTACCAACGTGAATCCGATTGAGTACCAACTCCCCTTCGAGCGCTTTCTCAATCCCGAGCGACCGTCGGCTCCCGACATCGACATGGACTACGCTGACAACCGTCGTGATGAAATCATTGAGTATGCCAAATCAAAGTACGGTGAAGATAAGGTTGCTCAAATTGGTACCTTTGGCACCATGATGGCGCGTGCAGCGGTACGTGATGTCGCGAGAGCGCTCGGTCACCCGTATTCTGTTGGTGATCATATCGCCAAACTCATCCCAATGGGAAGTCAGGGGTTTCCGATGACCATCAAAAAGGCGCTCGAAATCGAACCCGAACTAGCAACGCTCTACAAGAAGGACAACGAGGCGAGAGAAGTCATCGACCTCGCGAAGCAAATTGAAGGTCGGGTGCGCCACCTTGGTGTCCATGCCGCCGGTGTCGTCATTGCCCCAGCACCGCTTCATCAATTTGTTCCACTCCAACCCGACCCCAAGACAGGAAAGTTTATTACACAGTACGAAATGAAGTCGGTTGGCGAAGATGGTGTCGGCCTTCTTAAGTTCGACTTCCTCGGCATTAAAAATCTCGCCATTCTTGCCGATGCCGTCCGTCGTGTCCGAGCGATACACAACATTGATATTGATATCGAGAATATTCCACTCCAAGATCCTAAGACCTTTGCTATGCTCGCTCGTGGCGAAACGATGGGACTATTCCAACTAAATGGCTCAGGTATGACTGCCTTCTTGAAGCAGCTCAAGCCAACCACGATCCACGATATCAACGCAATGGTCGCCCTCTATCGACCAGGTCCGATGGAATCAATCCCACAATACATTGAACGGAAGCATAATCCGCGACTTGTCTCGTACCTCGACCCCCGACTTGAACCTATCCTCAACCGATCCTACGGTGTTATCACCTACCAAGATGACGTCATGACGATTGCTCGTGAACTCGCGGGGTATTCATGGCTCGAAGCCGATACCCTCCGGAAGGCAATGGGAAAGAAAATTCCAGAAGTCATGGCGGCAGAAAAAGATAAGCTTCTCAAAGGCTTTGTCGAGTATGGTAAACTCACCAGCTCACTCGCTGACAAACTATGGAAATTGATTGAGCCATTTGCCGCCTACGGGTTCAATAAAGCGCACGCTGCCAGTTATGGCCGTGTCGCCTATCAGACCGCATATATGAAGGCAAATTTCCCTGTGGAATATATGTCGGCTGTTCTCACGGCTGATTCTGGCGACGTTGAAAAAATATCAGAAATCATTCGCGAATGTGAGCGCATGGGTATTGAGGTACTTCCACCAGATATCAACGAATCCTTCACTGACTTCTCAGTGGTACCAGGCAAGAATACAATCCGCTTTGGACTCACCACCATCAAAAACTTTGGTGAGGGTATCGCAACCGCCATTATTGAAGAACGAAAACGAGGTGGGCACTTTACCACCCTTTCGCACTTCCTTACCCGCATCCATAACAAAAATCTCAACAAAAAATCCCTCGAGGCGCTCATCATGGCCGGAGCATTTGATTCACTCGGTGATCGCGGTACCATGTACGCCAATATTGATCTTCTCTTATCATTCAACAAAGAACATGTCGCCGGTAAAGAAGCGGCCCAAGATTCTCTCTTCGGCGGAATAATGGCTGAGGATACACTCACCCTAGTACCCGGTGAGCCACTACCAACGACGACACTTCTCTCGTGGGAAAAAGAACTTCTCGGTGTGTATGTCTCAGGTCACCCATTACATGCATATAGAGAAGAGGTTGCAAAGCGCCCCACGATCGGTAGTATCCTCACGGCAGTCAGAGAACAACACGAGCTGTCTATTCTAAAACTGAAAGGTGAACTCGTTACCGCCGGTATGATCACCGTCCTCCGCGAACTACTTACCAAAAAGGGAGACAAGATGGCCTTTGTGACCCTCGCTGATCAACATAACCAAATCGAAATGGTAGTTTTCCCAAAGACGTACGCTGAATTGAAAGATCTGTTCACGGTTGGCAGCTGTATTGCTGTAAAGGGCAAGCTCACGATCCGCAATGAAGAACCGAGCATCGCCGTCGACCGTGTGAAGAGTCTAGGTCCACAAACTAATTTGACAAACAAGGAGGAGGCGCTAGGATAGACATATCTAGAGATCGTAGTGTCTACCAAACACTAGTGCTGCGTCAGTACGAAGTCTCGACTTCCCAATCTAGATACCAGTGAAGCGATCAGCAATGATCGGAAAGCTCGGTGGAACCGCGACTTTCGTAGCGAAAGAACGCCCGAGCAAAAATTGATAGCTATCAATTTTTGCTCGGGCATTTTTTGTTCTTCAAAAAGTATCAGTATTTTCTGGACAAGCAGCCGTTTGCTACTTCTCTCTAAGGCTTCGGCTACGCTTGCAGAGTCGTTCGAAGCAGCAAACGGCTGCTTGTCCAACACAACTACGATTACTCACCATTGCTTACACACCTAACCAACAACCTATGTGCAGTCAACATAACCACATTCTCGAACACAAACGTCACACTCTCGCCCACCTTATGGCCAAGGCAATTAGTGATGCATACCCACATGTCAAACTTACCCTTGGCCCCGCGATTGATACTGGTTTCTACTACGATATCGATTTCTCTGGTGGACCGACCTTAAACGAAGACGGACTAAAAGATATTGAGAAAGCGATGAAAAAGCTCCTCAATACGTGGACATCGTGGTCACATCGAGAAGTTTCCGTTGATGAAGCACGAACGATATTTGCTGGAAACCACTTCAAGCTCGAGCTCATCGAAGAAATCGCCGCTCGCGGCGAGGCGATTACCCTCTACACCTGTGGCACTGGCAAAAGTGAATTTACAGACCTCTGCCGGGGCGGTCATTCCGAAAACCCCCACGCCGACATTGCCGCCGATTCGTTTAAGCTCGACAAAATTGCCGGGGCCTACTGGCGCGGCGACGAAACAAAGCCCATGCTTACCCGCATCTATGGTCTCGCCTTCGAAGACAAGGAAGCCTTAACCACCTACATTACCCAAATCGAGGAAGCCAAGAAGCGAGACCACCGTCTCCTTGGTGAAAAAATGGACCTTTTTCACTTTGACGAAACCATTGGTAAGGGGTTACCGATCTGGTTACCAAAAGGTAATCTCATTAAAGAGGAGCTGGAAAACTGGGCAAAACAAACCGAATCAGCGTGGGGTTATGATCGTGTAACTACTCCGATTATCACCAAGGAAGACTTATTTTATACTTCTGGACACTTACCGATGTACAAGGAAAGTATGTATGCTCCGATCCAGATTGAATCGGATAATTACTACATTAAGCCGATGAACTGTCCTTTTCATCACAAGACTTTTGCGGCACGTCCAAAGAGCTATCGGGATTTACCAGTGCGTTATGCCGAGTATGGCTGGTGCCATCGCTACGAAGACTCTGGTAGTTTGTTTGGCCTCATGCGGGTTCGTGGAATGCAAATGAACGATGCACACATTTATGTTGCTCGTGAAAATGCTGTTGAAGAATTCATTCAAGTCATCAAACTGCATGAATACTACTACCGGGCACTCGGTATTAAAAAATATGAAATGGAACTGGCGTTGCGTGATCCTAAAAACATGGATAAATATCACGGTGATGAAGAAGACTGGAAAGCTGCTGAAGCTATGACTATGGAGGCAATGGAACGATCGGGAGTACCGTTCACTGTTGCACACGAAGGCGCTGCCTTCTATGGTCCAAAGATGGACTTCCAGATTGAATCTTCTATTGGAAGAAAGTTCACCGCCTCTACAAATCAACTAGACTTATATATGGGTAAGCGCTTTGGTCTAGAGTATGTTGATAAAGACGGTACCAAAAAGACGCCGGCTATTATTCATCGTGCTCCACTGGGAACCCATGAGCGCTTTATAGGTTTTCTTATCGAACACTACGGCGGTAACTTCCCTCTCTGGCTTTCACCAATCCAGGTGCGCCTCATCCCAGTCGCTGATACCCATACAGCGTATGCGAGGGAGGTGTTTGCCGCACTCAAGGCGGCCGGTATTCGAGCTGAACTCGACGATAGCAACGAGTCAATGGGTAAAAAAATTCGTCTTGCAAAGACCGAACGTCTCCCGTACTTTGCCGTCATTGGTGACAAGGAAGTCGAGGCCGTTACCGTGACACTTGAATCACGTGATGGCACCTCTGTCGTCCTTTCACAGACCGATCTCCTCAAACGTCTCACACACGAAATCGCAACGAAGCAACTCTAGTCATACCGGAGACACAAAACCACCACCGGCTAGAAGCCGGTGGGTTTTGAGTATTGCAATACCACGGGCTAAAGCCCGTTATGGTAGTGGTAATTAAGCGTCTAGCACCGTGAAGCTATCACCACGCTTATCTTCGTCTT
>JACCDR011626411.1_pt1 | contig 16196 bp, 17 predicted proteins | sample 7446431 | NCBI WGS metagenome assembly JACCDR01 (sample SAMN15323443, study PRJNA562643) | freshwater metagenome | isolation source: river surface water | place: USA:Blue River Watershed | collected 2017-08-17 | reverse complement strand
CTCACAACCCAATCCGTTGCGGCATCCATGTTTGTCAGCGTGCCCCAATTCACACTGCGTGAAAAGTCGTGCAACCTAACGCCGCTTGGACCTAAGCATGGTGCCCAAGCACCAACGCAACCCTGCCAAAGCTCGGGGAATTCGCTTTCGTCGTGCGTGCCGTAGTCCGATAGCGACGCAAGGCTAATCATTGATTACCTCGCGAAGCGGAATCAAGATAACCCGGCTTAGATTGTCGCTTGCTGTCACTCGATCTCGGAACGCTTGGCCAAGATTGTTATCGACGATTGGCACGACGTAGCGGCCTCGTGGACGCCAAATAACGGGAGCCTGATAGAGCAGCGTATTGCCATCGTTGGTTGCGATAAGCGAGACAACTGCCGGACCCGCTTGACGCAGGTTCGCATCGGAAGTTCCGAGGGTATATGCACCGTCTGAACCCGTCACCTTTGCGGGCCAAGTCGTATTGTCCCAGTCGCTTACTAGATACAAATCAACTGTCGTTCCTGCGGTCGGTGCCGTTCCGGTTTCAACAAGCAAATGCACCGAATACGACGGCGCAAAATTGGCACCCAAATCAACAGCGGCACCCATCCGAGCTGCACCGTTTGCGAGCGCATCAAGGGTAAGCGTTGCGGTTACTCCGCTGCCGCCTGCGTCTCCCCAAACGATCGCTGTACCCTGGCTTAGTTCAAAGTAATCAGGCAGTGCCATCTAGTTCGCTCCTCGTCGCTGTGTCATCGCTGCGCCTACATCTTGTGCCGTTATTGCTGGTGTGACTTCTGCCGCTGCCAAAAGAGGCGCAGCCTGTTGCTCTGTTAATCCAATGCCGCCCTGATTGGTCGGCATGACAAGCAGTAAGCGAACCTTCGCATCACCAACATCGATCCCCGGCGCAGTTGGTCCTGCCCATCGCCAAGCGCGACGCACAACCGGATTCACGTCGGCAACTGTCTCGATCGTTTGACAAACGGCTTCACCATCGGCTGGGTTATCAAACAAGCCAACAATATTGATATCGCCAAGACGTTTTGGGATGATCGCTTTTGGCGCAATTTCACGAAGCCTTGCCGCACATGCCTCATCGTTGCCGGATTGGGCGAATTGCGTTGCAGTCGGATCAGAATCGATTAGCGCTAATAGCTCTATGGATGTCATCTACCCCTCCCTCCAATCCTGCACCGCTGTCAATAAAACCATTCCCGCCGCTAGCCCAAGCATCAAGCCGAACCCAAACGCAAAGCCGAGCCCGCCCGCGAACAGCATCCAAGTCATGGCTGCCGCACCATCACCGTGTTGCGTGCCTCGTGTAGTTTCGTCTGTGCGCGCAGTCGTGCCGTTTGATGGGCGATCATCACCCACATGCCGACGACACACACCACGCTTGCGATCAAGGTGGCGAGGATGATTCTTCGGGCGTATCTTGCTGCCGCTCTTGCGCGGTGGACTCGGTAATCACACGCTGCCCCTCGATAGTGAGTGAGGCGGTGCCCGTCACAAGACCGATAAGAGTCGAAACTGCCAGCAGCATCCACTTCCAATTCTCCTTGACGAGTGCCAGTATCTCGCGTGCGTTCATTGCGCTTGACTTGTTCGCATCGTTAAACGGCACGAAGAATACCAAGAAGTATTCGAACGGTCCGCTCACCGGGTGCCGCCACACCGTTAGCGTACCATCCGTCAATCTTCGGTGTCTCGGTTCGTCGCCCTTCAATCGATACGCTTTGACCATCGTGTAACTCGTAATCGATCCGTCTCGCGCCTGGCTCGCGAGCTGCTCGTCGGTCTTCAGGTCGGTCTCGTACGTGATATCCTGCCAACGTACCTGCAATAGCTCGCCCTCGGTCCTTTCGACCACGCGCTGGAAGTAAGCGTTTGCCCAAAGGAACCGCCCCTCACCGTCGACGGCCGACAGCGCAATTGGCATGTCACAGCATACTCGCTGAGCCTGCTGCGGTGATAATGCAATTGGCCCTAGGTGTGGTTCGATCGGCATGTGCTTTACTCCCGCCCGGAAGCATGGCATACGACGTGGCTCAATCGCAAGTCGACACGCCTAGATAGTCTGCCCACCTACGGATAAACGCATCCGCGCTGTAGGTGGCTGCTACGTCATCGCGCAGCTTTGCCAGTGCTCTCGTGTCGGCATGCGCAGCCAGCCGGATTGCATCGCACCAGTCCTCGGCGATCTCATTGTGCACGGTGATCCAAGCCGCGTCCTTGGCAAGCCCGACCGGGGCCGCCACCACAGGCACACATGACAGCACCGCCTCGCCCATTGAGTAGCCAAAACCTTCCATGCTGCTGGTGGAGAGGAATACAGCTGCTCTCCGCAGCCAGCCTTTTGGGTTATCGACCCTCTCCACCCTGATGACATTCGGCAGCCCATGATTGTCAAGCACATGCTGCTCGTGCCCTTGACCTGCGAAGACGAACGTCCAGTCAGGCATACGCTTTGCGATCTCCAGTGCCAGCCACGGTCGCTTTTCGCTGCTGGCCCGGTGAATCCAGACGCACAGCTTCGGCTCGACTGCGCGCGCAGTTGCACAGCGACTCGCATCGATCCCGTTAGGCAGGTACACACCCTTCGGTGTGCTCTTGGCCACAACTGGATGCACGCATGCGATCTCATCGACTAGATGCAAATTGCGGGCTGATGCCTCGCGAAACCACCTGCATGACAAGTCGCCGTGATCCACCATAACGACTCGCTCGGGCCTGCCGTCTGCCAACAGTTCGTCAAACTCTGGAACGCCCCACACCAGTAGCGTCTTCACTCGCTGGGCAAGCTTTTTCGCAGCTTTCATGCCGTGCAGTACTGGCACCTTCAGCAGCGTCACGTCGCCCTCGATCTTCCAGGTGACTGCCACTCCTAGCACGCCCTGCAACCTCGGTATCAGCATGCGATGAAACGTCTCAGTGCCACCGTGTCGCATGTAGGCTGCTGCAACGAAACCTACCGAGGCCTTTTGCTCGCCTACCCACCAAGGGTCACGCAGTCGGCATGCTTGCTTGTGTGCTGCTGCGATCCACTCAGGTGTCAGCACCTTCGGTCGTGCGATCTCTCCGGCTGCGATCGCAGCTCTCAATTCTGGCGTCATTATCAGCGCTCCGGGCAGACATAGTGCCAGGCTTGGTATTGCATCAACATACTTGGATTATGCTGGATTTATGCATTCTCCGGCAGTATCCGTAGGCGTTGCATCAGGGTAATCGTGAGGTATGCACCGTAAAGCTTGATCGGTCGCGTCGAGGTGTTTACCACCCGCAGCCAGTTCTCTCGCCCGTAGGTTGGCGATAGATCCCCGCTGGCAGTCAGCGTCGGTTGATAGATGACCGGACCGCTAAATGCGATATTCTCCCGAGTCACCTTCGGCGTCACGTTGGGATTGTCCAGCCAGTAGCCGTCGTAACCGGTGTCGGAATCCACCAACGCCTTGCGGGATCCGCTCAGTTGCATCACGCCGTTGGTATACACGTCCGGCAACAATTCAACATCCTCATCGACGACACCGCCACGCAACTCTCCCTTCTGCACTGCCACCGACAGAATCACATTGTCGTCATCGCTCGTGATTCCGGTGGCTTCCACGCTGCCATGGAAGTGCACCATGTACAGCCCTGGCGTTCGCAGATAGAGTTTCTTGTCGTCGTTTACTGTTCCGGCGACTCCTGTGCTCCATGACTCATCGCTCCAGCCGATCACGGTCGCCATCACATCCTTTAGCGTTGCATATCCACCTGCAGCGATCTCTTGCGGTGTGTCGCATAGCACCGTTTGCAGGTCAGTCGCTGGCGGTGTGTAGCCCCCGAGCACTAGCCCACCAAGGAGCGAGTCAGTGCCTGGAAACTTATCAGCAGGCACTGCCAGATCGAAGCCAAGAAAAGACAGCCCATAGGATGACGGACGTAGAAACCATTGGTTCTCAATCAGCCCATACGGCTGCCCTAAAAACGACTTGCCTAGCTGGGTGCTGGCACCGGGCACGTACAGCCCCAGTGCCGTCTGCGGCCATTCCATGCACCCGATGCCGAGCGATGGGTTCTGCTTGTTGTATCTCGGGATTGTCGGCCCGACGTTGACTACCCACAGCGTTGGGTTCATCTCGATCATGTCCGACAGCCTTGGCCGCCGCACATGCAATACTAGGTTATCTCCCAGCAGCCGAGTCGAGCTCAATCCGGTCGGGCTTACGTTGGCAATCACACCCACCCCTAGCGGTGGCATGGCATCGGTGTCGATGTTCTCGATCGTGATCGTTCGCTTGCGTTCTTGCGAAGTTTGATAGCCGCTCACTGTTGCACCTTCTGCCCTTTGCCTGCCAACTGCGCGCGCAGTTGCTGTTGCCCCGGAAGTGTGAACGCCTGCGATGACAACAACCCAAGCTTCTGTAGGAATCGGCTCTCACTGTATGACGGGGCAAGGATTGTTTCCTCTCGGTTCCGACTGACTCGGGTGGTCGCGAACCCGCCTGCGATCTGCCAAGTCACCTGCCGAATCGCGCCGTCACAGTTGATCGGCAACAGCCCCGGATAGGTCGCAGTTGCTGAGTCTTGCGGATAGAGCGAAGCCTCCGCAATGTCGAGCACGTACTTGGCTTTCTCTTCGCATAGCTTGCGATTATCCACCTTTTTCCCAGCCACCATGTACGTTCCATACTTCACTTCCGGTGCCTGAATGTACTGCTTGGCCCAGGATGGTACTGCCTGCTTAACCACCTTCGTGCTGGTCAGTTTCCGTTCTCGCATGAACCGCGTGACCTGATGATTCTTGCCGCGTGTGTTGACAGCAGTTCGAAGGATCATTCTGGCGGGAACGATAAACCAGTTGCGAAGCGAGCCAGGAGCAATCGAGGTTTCCATTAGGTAAACCGGCTCGGCAAAGGTGACAATTCCGGTGCCAGTATCCAGCGATACGCCACGACGATAAAGCGATCTTGGCTGGTTGGGGAGCACATCAACCAAATCATTGTTCTGAGCCTCAAACTCAGCAATCGCATCTTCGCGTCCTTCATACTCTCCGTACACCCAGAATGGTCTAGGACGCTGCACGCCATCATCCAGGAAGGTTTCCACCTGCTCATCGAACAGCGGTAGCACTGACTCCAGCCCGCCTACCTGATTGCCTTTGACGCGGTAGCATCGATAGACGGTCTCTATCGCTAGTCGCCGGGCTAGCTTAGATCGTGTGACGTCCGTGAATCTATCCACATCGGACCAATACACCGTGCGCGCACCGTTGCCAACTGCGATCTGCTTGCCTGCAGGTCGATAACTCAGATCGTCGATCGGCTTCCAAGTGCCGTCAATGTCTTTGCCAACTGGCTCAAGCTCTAAGTCTTTTTGCTCTCGGGTCACATCGCCAACCACCACCAGCGAATGCGGCACCTCGGGAAAGTCGCGGCCTGCCTGATAATCGATCTTGCCGCCAGGGGGCAACTCTGCTCCATCGCCTAGTGAGTAAAAGTGCACGCGATCATCGAGCCCCAGCGTGCAGACTACGCCCAGTGTGTCGCATAGCTCACCAAGTGCACGAGCTGGCAGCACGCAGTCCCAGTTCACCTCTGGCCGCAACTGATCAACAATGGGCCGTACTCGGCTCATATCATAGTTGCGTTCGCCCATTGCCTCCATGCAGAGTGCAATGAGCTCCGATGGCTTCTTCTCATATCGCAAGCCTTTAATCAGCTTGCCTTGCGAAGTCTCAATCGAAATGTACTTGTTGTAGACTCCTGATATCTCGCCGAACTTCTGCCAACGCCAGCGACGATCAACGATGGTGAGCGTCCAGGCTTGCAGGCCGTTCGCATCGACCTGCGGTTCAATCTTGTCCAGCCGTGCCCCCTGAAATGCAAATACGTTGGAACCAAACGACCATCGTAGCGTGCCCTCCAGTGGCAACGGCTTTCCCTGTGGCACAACGTCGATGGAGCACACTGAAGGAGCCAGCCCAGCCGATAGCGTCATGCTGGCAGAGACGACACCGGTCACGCCTGTGTAGGACACCAAACCTTGCATGGTCACTCACCTTTAGGATCGAACAAGCGTGATGTCTTTGCCGATCTCCAGCGTCACATCCTCTATGCCGCACTTGGTCAGGATGATGCCGTTTGTTAGTGTCGCCTTCTCAAACGGATCTCGGAACGTCGCACCGCCAAACATGGTCAGGTTCGTGATCGTGCAGCCGGGCAAGTTGCCAGTCATCGAAAGCTCTGCCCCGGTGTAAATCAGAGCATTGGTTACCGTGCCGCTACTGAGAAGCTCAGCAGTGCCGCCATCCACATTGAGCGTGGTGATTGTGCTGCTGGTATCCACTCGCAAATCGCCTGCCCGCTGTGTGAGCGTCGTGCAACCCGACTCAAGCAGCAACTGCCCGCCGTTCTTTTGGATCGTTGTGAGCGTCGCTCCCTTCACTCGCACGACCGAATCATTCTGAATGTCGGTTGCGTAGCCGATCGTGAGCGTTGCAACTACCGGCGCGTCGGCAGCTTCCTCGGTGCCGATGCCGACCTTGCCGCTTAGGATCCGCACCACATTGCTGGCGTGCGTTCCGGTGACGGTCAGTGGCTCGGTATCGTCCTCGCTGATGCCCGTCGCCAGAATAGTCACCGTGCTTTGCACCGCTTCCAGGTCCAGCTTGATCCGTGAGGAGCCGACACCATCCCCGGCACCGATTTTGACGGCGGTCGCTCCCAGTGCCAAACGTCGCTGGCGATACTCATAGTACTCGCCGTTGTGCCGTGGCAAACCTAATCGCCCAATGTAACTGGAGTCGATGACTAGGCTGGCAACAGTCACCCCAGTGAGCGCATCGAGCCCATACAGGCAATCCACCGCGTTGTCTCGGAAGACGATCGTGTCGCCTGTAGTCGGCATGGCTGCACTGGTCGGCGATGCTGGGTTGTACCAGTTGTTGGCGTCGTTGAAGTTGTTCGGCCCTGTCGCTGTCGTGATACTGCTTGCCGTGAAGCTTTGCGACGATGCCCCGGTAAGGCTTGCCCCGCTGCCGGTCATCTTGACGACGTTGGTGGCTGCCAGCGTGCCAGCGAACTCCACCAGCCATGCACCGCCAGCCGGACCTGTTACCAATGCATCGCCCGAGCCGATGTTGCTGAGTGCTTCCAGTGCGGATTGCAAAGTCGCTGCACTGGCGTTGTACGCCACACCGCTGGTGGTCTGCCCTGAGTAAGTCAGCGTGAACGTGCCACCTGTTGGCGAGCCGCTAAGCACGACTCGCTGGATCTCGTTCTTGGCTGCGCGCGCAGTTTGAATTGCAATCACCGGGATCGATGCCGCCCCGCTGGTCACCGTGCCGGTCATCTTCTTGATGTCGCGAAGCTCATTGAATTGAATCTTGAAACATCGGTTAGCCACCAGCACTGTCACTGTCGGCGCGCTCGTGATTCCAGTCAGGGCGTTAAGCTCTGCTGAAAAGGTGCCTGCACCAGTGCCAGCACCTAGCACGGGCTCGATGTTTGCCGTCGTTTCACCTTCCACCGTCAGCGTAATTGTGGAGAAGGAACCGTTGCAAAGCACATACTGCACTTCCTGCAACTGCGTTCCCTCGGTCGCCGTGTAGGCTGCGCTCCCCAGTGAGACAATGCCGTCATCGGATTGCGAGTCGATCGCGATCGTGTCCGGCTCATACTGCGTCAACAAGAAGCACAGTTTCCAAGTCGGCGTGTCGGCTGGCTCTGAGTAGACCACATCGACAAACAGCCCGATCTCGGCAAACGCTTCGGCTACTTCCTGCTCGCTTGCATGATAGCTCACAAATGGTGTGACAAACTCCTCACCGGAGGTCATGGCAATGCGTGCACGCCAACCTTCGGTGCTGTCTTCGTCAGTCTTTTCAACGTCCCACACGTAGCCCGGTCTATAATCGCTAGACTCTAAGATCGTCACTTGTGCCGCACCGGTCAGTCCCGAGGTGCCCATCGTCATCAGTGGCTGATTAAGCCCAGCCATACCGGCCCCGCTAAACTCCACATCGTAGTAGGAGCCTGCCACGCCAGTGACTGCAACCAGTGCAGGGGCAATGCTGGTGAGCCCTTCTAGTGCTGTCTTGACGGCGCTGGTTGCTGCATTGTAGGCAATGTTCCCGGTGGTCTGGCCTGCAAACGTCAGCGTGAAGTTGCCGCTGCTCACCGTGGTCGGGATCGTCACTCGCTGAATCTCGTTGCGTGCCGACTGTGCCTCTTGCACGGTAGTCACGATCACCGGCATGGCACCATCGCGTGCAGTGGCTGCCACGGTGAATGGAGTGCCATCAGTAGGGCCCGTTAGGATCAAGTGCGTCGTGTCGCCGTTCACGTCGATCCCTGCACTGGCAGACACCTCACGCCACTCGGGCTCGTCGTTGTCGTACTGTCCCACGGCAACGACCAACTGAGACACAACCGAAGCCACGCAAGCGGGCTGGTCGGCCGCATCTAGGTCATCGCCTGCAGTGACCGTGATCGCCTTGCGGTTGATCGTGAGCGTGAAAATATCACCGGGCTCGATCCCTGCTGGTGTCACGTGCGTGACCTGTGCCGTTGCCTTCGCACCACCGCGCCATACTTGCGTTGCCATCTGCTATGCTCCCCAGCGATGCGGCACACCAAACAACGGGTATGCCGATTCGAAAGTGTAGTCCCACTGAATGCCAAGATCGGTCTGAGTGTTACCGACTAGCGTACCGTTGTCGAGAGTCCGCCGTGGTGCTTTAGTGAGAGCCCCAGGCCAGATCGGAGGCGGCAGTCGGGGGCGAGTAAACAACCCAACGGCGCTGCCAGTTTGCTGTGCGGTGTAGATGGTGAAACGTCTTGTCTGCTGCTTCTGCGGCAGAGCGTCGATTGTTTCCAGGTGCCCGAAGGTCGGGCCGCCGCCTTCAAAGGTGAGAGTCTCACGGAACGACCTGAGTGCAAGGGCCGCACTTGGCAGCAGGGTTTCCCACTGTAACTGCACGGTGTAATCCAGGTAGGTCACGTGCGCCGCCAATCGGTTGGTCGGAAAGGCTGGCTGCTGCACGACTCGGATGCCGCTAATGGTGTCCTGCGATCGCATATTCAGCACCGACTTCTGTCGGTTCACGATGATGGCAAAGTCCTGCTTTTGCTTGGCATAAGCGGCTAGCAACGCCTTCAGTTTGCGCTCGATTTCTGAGGACGACTCTGCAAACAGCCGACCATTGAGCGTCACCGTCACGTTGTCCTGATACACCTCCCGGCGCTCAGTCTCTACGCTGCCACGCATAATAGAGTATTCCACCTCGCCAGGATCATGCGAGTAGTTGCCGTACCGAACGAAGATGCTCATCGGTTCCCCCCGGCACGCAACTCAGCCGCCTTGCGTGCATTCTGCTGGCGTTCGCTGAGTCGGAACTCCTCGTCTAGCTGCTCTTGCACCAATCGCTGGGTTTCATTACGGAAAGCCGTAAACTGTGGCAACAACTGTGCGACGATCTTCGCTGCGAACTCATCCGGAGACGCTTCCAGCTTGGCCTTCACGTCGATCTCTTTATTCAGATCGACCTGCATGTTCATTATCTGCTTGGTTCGGTCTGCAATAGCTTGCCGCTCTTCTGCTCCGATAAGGCTTCCAAACCCTGCCGCTTCGGCTGCTTGCACGTCCCGCTGGCTTGCGAGTTTCTGCAATGATTCCAAGCCAGTGCCACGCAGCAAATCGGCCTCTCTGCGAGTCAGTGCTGTGACTCCTTCGCGCGCTGCCTTGTCCTTGGCTGCAATGACTTGCCTTTGCTCTTCTGCGGTCATCTGCGCGAATCGCTCAGCCGCACTGGTGTAGCGATCTTGCTCGCGTTCCTGTAGGTCGCGAATCTTGGAAAGCTCTGTCTCCATGCCGCGAATACGTTCTCGTGACGCATCAATTGCACTCTTGCGAATCTGCTCCCGAATACCAAGCTCCTCTTGTGCTTGACCAATCAAGGCACCTTGCAAGTCATTCAGCCGCAACTGTGCTGTCACGCTGTCATCGGATGCGTCTGTGATTTCCTTTTGGTAGGTTTCAATCTCTTGAAGGATATCGGCGCGTCGTGCTTCACTAGCAACCAGTCGCTGCGATTCACTGGTGGCAATTGCCATTTCATTGTCTCGCATCTGCATGTTGGCACCTAGGCGACCACCACTGATGGTTGCACGGTCACGTACGTAGCGTTGATTCGGGTCTGTAGTGAATGCCTGATAGAGCTGCATCCCCTGTTTGCGCTCTTGCAAAATCGCTGCTGATGCTTGCGAAAGCGGTAGGCCAGATGGTGTCAGGTCTCGCGTTGTGCGAAGAAGTCCTTCACCAAAAAAGCTTTCTCCGAATCCCAGTGCTGTCCGGGCCATTCCTTGCGACCGCGTGGGATCTGATCCGTAAAGCCCGATTCCACCGACTGCCAAACCCATGCCTGCTAAGCCTAGCAATGACATACCTGCAATCGAACCTAGGGTTCCCATCGCTCCAATTCCTCCCACTGCGCCTGCAGTTCCTGACAATGCACCCGCTGCCCCTGCTGCTGAACGTGCACTCTCCAGCGCCGACACTGCCACCAGTGTAGCCCGGTAGGCTTTCAGTGCATCATTGACTGCTACCCATGCCTTTACACCACCGCTCACAAGATCGAACGTGCCTTGCACGAGCACCAGCCCGCGCAGTAGCTTCTCGTTGCTCTCCTCGCTCAGGAGCCCAATAGCTGCGAAGCCCCGGCCCATTTTTAGTAAGCCCTCGCCAGCTTCCAGTACTGCCCGCTTGGACTCGGCTCGCTTGCGGTTTAGATCGCCCTCAGCCCGCTCAATGTCCTTGATCTTGCGCTCCTCGTCGCGCATGTATTTTACACGCTCACGGAACGCCTCACGTGCATCACGTTGCCGAGCTCGCTCTGCCGCTGCCGCTTCACGCTCACGGGCTTTGCGTTCTTGGTCTGACAGAGGCATTGGACCCATTAGGTCCGGTGAGCCCGGAGTAACTGCGCGCGCAGTCCGGACGCTGGCTGCACCTGGAATGCGATTCTTAGGGAGCGAACTAATCGCCGACCCAAGCTCCCGATAGGCTGTTGACAACTCACGCACTCGCACCCACTCGTCGCGGATCAGTGCAACGCGGGTCTTAGTGCCTTCCCTCGCTGCCTGCGTGGCACGGGTCTGCGAGTCAGCCTTAGACGCATCCTTGCGAATGCGATCGATCTCACGCACTGCCTGTTGTTCTAGCTTGATGCGTTCCTTGACGCCCATCTCATGTAGTCGTGTCGCTTCCTTCTGCGCTGCACTTGCTGCCTTGGCTTGTGCATCGAGCGACTGCTTGGCAAACTTGGCTGCCGATGCTGAGTTGCCCTCGTCAGGCACTAGCTTCATTTTGTAAGTGACTGTTCGGTCTGCCATGTTACTTCCTTACTGCCATCATGCTTGCGACTGCCATCATCTGCTGGCTACTGACCGAACGCTCATAGCTCTCGTGCAACATGTGAATGATCGCCAGCTTCCTCTGAAGCCAAGGGTCATTCGCCTCTGCCTCTGTCAGCCCCCTACCGAATGTGGATTGCGAAATGCTGTACAGTGCAAGAGTCGCTAGGCTTTCCGCATTGAAGGTTAACTCGGGCTCTCTTGCTGGTGAGCCCTTGGGGCACTGCCCGCACGGTGTCGGTGTCCCTGCTGGCCTAGGTTGTTTCTTGCCTCCTCGCAAACATGGCTCGGCGGTGCGAATGTCATACACAAAGGCTTGACACTCCGCACATGTCAGGGCTGCATGCTTCGGGTGTTCGAACCGAAACCGCAACCCGTCCGCTAGTTTTTTGTTTGCTGTTCCTGCTCAGCCAGCCCAGGAAGTGGGGCCAGTTCTTCCATGAATCGCTTCACTTCGCCCGTGGTTGCATCCGGCTTTAGGTCGCTTGCAGCCACTCCAGTGATGATGCCTTTCATGTCAAGCAGCAGCGGGCGCGGCAACCGTGAAACCGTGCCTAGGTCGATCGGTCGCGGGCCTCCGTTGTCGTCCACCTCGCTCCACGTGACCAACTGCAGAACCATGGCTGCCGCGATCAACCGCATACTCTCGCCTGGAATCTTGGTCTGTGCGATGCGGTCGTGCAGTGCTTCGACCTGCTCGGGGATCATCGGGCGAAACTCGAACTCTAGCCCTTCGTGGATACCTTCCACCGGAGCCAAGTAGCCCTTCTTCGTGGCCTTGTCGCGAATCACATTACGCGTGGGTTTCATTAGGACTTCGTTACCTTGAATTCGCTTGCCGCTGAGGTGCGGAAAGCTTGGAATTGAAGCGGCACAAACAACTCAGTACGCCCTTCGATCTGAGCGCCCGTTGTGCCGCACTTGAGGTTGGCAAACGCAATCGTGTACGTCGTGGTTCCGTCGCTGAATGCTAGGCTGCCAGCCAATCCAGTGCTGCCAATCGTTGACGAATCCACCCGCGCCTGAGCATCGCCAAACGGCACCTCGATCTCCAGCGTGACCATCCGGCTTTGCGGCGTGATATCACCACGGGTCAGCGAGTTGAGAAACCGGTCTGCATCAAGCATGTTGTTGAGCGTCACGGCAAACGATCGCACCGCATAGGCAGTACTTGCCAGAGTCAGCGTGCAGTCCTTGTAAACGAAGAAGTTGCCAGTGTCCAAACTGAGCGATGGGAACGTGCCTGCGTTGGCAACTGTTTCCGTCTTGGCTTCCACGTCAATGGTCCAGTTGAGCGGCTGCCCTTCTGAGCCCTCTAGCCGCCACTGCGCAGCATAGCAACCGGCATAGGTGTAGACCTTCTGAACCTTGTCGAGCGTGATGTAGCGCGCAGCCAGTGCATCTGCCACATCAGTCACACCGCCCGATGTGGTGCCGCCAGTCAGCCAAGGCAGCAATGCATCGATCTCCGTCACGGTCGGCTGCATTGCCAACTGCCCTGAGCATCGCTCACTGACGACGCGACCACGACCCGACAGAAACGACCGAGTACCTGAGATACCCGAACTGGTTGCGATGGTGCGCTGCCCGGCTAGAGTCGCTCGCAGGAACTCATACCGCACATCGACTGGGTTGCTCGCACTGATGCCTAGCTGTGTGGCATAGCCTTGGTTTACGGTCATGAGCGTGAAGCCTTTCGTTTGTAGCAGCGTGCGACGAAGCTTGTCACGTCGCACATGTTTCTGAATGCACTTTCATCTAACACAACACGTGGCTCAATCGCTACTCTCCAGACGCCCGACTCAATAAGCCTTCGCTCTGATATTGCATCAATAGCCTTCTGACGCCAGTAGAGGATCTGGTCCATGCTTGTGGTGGTGTCTCGGTTGGCTGGCTGCGCGATCACAATGCCGACGCCATAACCTACATCGTCTTGCGTGACTGTGACCACACTGCGAGTTTCATCGACTGGCATGAGCACCAAACGGGCTGCACTGATCTCGCCAACGAATGCCACTTTTCGAGTTTCAATTGCGGCATCGGCAATCTTGTACTGTGCGTCGCTACTGGTACCGATCGCATCTCGCAGGTAGACAAACAGTTCATCGGCAATTTGCTTCCAGTCAGAGTAGCTTGGCATCAATTCACCTTGTCAAACATCGCCAACCCCATGTCGGCAATCTGCTCGTCAATCTCAAGCAGCCGCCGTTCGCTTGCGCCCATGAACTCACGCTGTGGTACTGGCACCTTGATCCCACCTCGGTTATGCACTGCTGCAAACGCATTGCCACCCAGGTCAGTCGTGCCGTCGGTGCCGACCTCAATCGAGTCCTGCAATAGCACAGTCACACTACCAGCACCGCCACCAGTCGCGGCCTGCAACAAGGCTCCTGTTTCCATCAACAGTGGGTGCCCATCGCCGACAACCTTTCGAGCTGGCCACGACACACCCTCTGGCGTTGCGCTAGAGGTAAAATTATCCCGCACCGCCTGCAGCATGATCGGGCGCACCTTGTCCCTGAGAGGACCGCTGAAGTCACCACGAATGAGACTCCAGGCCAACTGCTGGCAGTGCCTGGGCATCTCTTCGACCGGAATCTCTCTCATGCCATGTACTTCCGTAGCAGGTACCGCCCCTGAGAGTTGTCTGGCAATCGCGACAGCACCTGCACGACGCGATAGTCCGCACCGTCGAAGTTCAAACGCCCCTCGGGCTTGATCTCTGCCCCGCTAAGCGTGCCGAGCCACACGGTAACCGGCACGTCTGTCGGCGACACACCAAACCCTGCCGCAACCTCCTGCCGCGAGAATGATCCCTTGCGAAGCTTAACGCCGCTGGCTGTTGCTGTGCTGCTCTCTGGCGCATAGTAGGTTGCATCCGTCACGCCGTCGACATGGTTGTAGTCACTTGCATAGCTGACGACATAACTTGTGGTCATGATGGCACCCCACGCACGTCGATCTCAAACGGACCATCTGTACCGTCGGCATAGTCCTGGATCTCGCGAGTCTGCTTGATCATGCGATCTAGCTCTGCAAGCTCGCGATAGAGCCCATCCTTGTACCCGACATGATCGACGTTCACGCCGTCGCCGCTAGTGTTGGGCTTGCCACCTGCCGCAGTGCTCGACAACGATGCAAGCTCAGCACAGATCGCAGCACGTCGAGCCAGCAAGTTACTTAGCATCGTTGCCATCTGTCACCCCCTAGAATCGCTAGCTGACTGCGCGCGCAGTCGGTCCTACTGCGGATCAGAATCTTCGCTGGTCACAGGCTCTTGCGATGGCGCTGGCGGCGCGGCCTGCTCAGCCATCGCAGCAACCGGAACCACTTCCGCGCTCTGTTGCTTGCACGTGCCGTGGATCTCCAACGCTGCTTTACCGGCTGCAATCGCATCGGCTGCATCTCCGTCCACCTCGACCACGACACTGACACCATCTAGTGTTACGTTGTACTTTGCCATCTTAGACTACGACTCCAATAAGCCTTAAATCTTCTGCACTCATGTCCTTCGCACCGTTGTTCTTGAGCTGCATTCGCAAAAACGCTTTCTTGTGCTCAAGAATAATCTTGGCCTGCCGCCGTGGTTCTTCCAGGCACCGAGCCGTACATCGATACTTTGCGGTGTCCAGTGCTTTGCCCGGCTGCTTGGCGTGCGGCGTAGTCTGTGCATACCACCGAATCGCTTCGCTTTCATCGCAGCACCGCACCGTCTTGCGTGGCAATCCTGCCGTCGCATCGACACAGAACACCTCGAACTCGTAGCCCTCGGCTGTGCCCTGAGCTTGGTCGGCAGTGTTCGCTGACGGACCGCCAGCCACGCCAGCCTTCTCGCTGTCACCGGCAACCGGCCTGGACAGTGCCTGAACCTCCAACTCAGCTGCGCGGGTGTTTGCTGCCTGCAACTGTGCTTCGAGCTCAGCCATACGAGCAACAAGTGGATCGGTCTGTTCGGTGCTTGCAGTCTTAGCCATCATCTATCTCACTCTATGGAAACGGATCGCATAGCCCTGTTGCCATGCGATCCGTTGAGTATGTCGGCTATTCCTGCACGTGTCCAGTGACTAGGCAGTGCACTTGACCATCTTGCGGCGCTCGATGATACCGGCGCTGCCTCGCTCGCTGGCCTTGTAACGGGCTACGATGTCGCGAGTGAATCCGGCCTCGGAGTTTTCATCCGATTGCTGAACCTTTAGGCCCCAGTTTTCCATATAGGCAAAGGCTGCTTTGGGCTGGCCGATGAACCAAGTCGATGCCGAGCTGGTGCGGTTCTTGACGTATGCTGAGCTGACAGGATTGTAGCTCGATCCACGCAATGGACTGCCGCCCAAAGTGGTCACACTGGTGTTGCTCACATGGCGTACTTCCGTCGCATTGAGAATACGGTTCAAGGTATTCTTCAGCGCCGTCGGTACGATGATCGTGTCTGGAACGACACTGATCGGTTCGCCAGTGGTTGGGTCCACGATGTCATCGAACAGCAACTCAGCCGCTTCGATGTTCGTCCAGTCTGCCAGTGCGTTACTGGTCTTGGTGTTGATGTTGCCCGAGCCGCTGGTCAGGTAGGTCGCAGCCGCAGCAGCACCGTTGCGACGGTAACTGGTCGTGATGCCAAGCACCGTATCCAAGATACGCTTCTCACGGTTGATGCCGATTGCTCGACCAACTTCAGCAGCTTGAGTCAACAACATGCCAGTGCGATCAAAGAAGATCGCTTCCTGGGTCACGTTGAGGATCAAACCACGCTTGATGGTTTCAGGCGTGTCGACCCACTCTTCACCGAAGACAGCAGCAGGATATGGATTGCCTTCGTTG
>JACCDR012283939.1_pt1 | contig 16197 bp, 19 predicted proteins | sample 7446431 | NCBI WGS metagenome assembly JACCDR01 (sample SAMN15323443, study PRJNA562643) | freshwater metagenome | isolation source: river surface water | place: USA:Blue River Watershed | collected 2017-08-17 | reverse complement strand
GCCGCCAAGGTCAGCGATGTTTTCACCGAGGGTAAGCTTGCCGTTCACGGGGAGCCCTCCGGCGACGCGATACTGATTAAACTGGCGAACAAGCACCTGCGCCTTCTTGTCGAACTTCTTTCGGTCTTCTGGGCTCCACCACGATACGTGGTTACCTTTGGCATCAAATTTAGAGCCGGAGTTGTCAAAGCCGTGCGTGATCTCGTGGCCGATAACGCTCCCCATGGCGCCGTAGTTCACTGCGTCGTCCGCAGAGAGACTAAAGAACGGTGCTTGCAGGATCGCTGCGGGGAACACGACCTCGTTGCCGGTTGGGTTGTAGTACGCGTTCACTACCTGCGGATAGATATGCCACTCGTCTCGGTCGACGGGCTTAGAGAGTTTCTTCATGGCGCGTAGGTGTTCGCGTTCCGCGGCGCGCACGAGGTTTCCAAAGAGGTCGTCTGGGCGGATCTCGAGTCCTTTATAGTTTCGCCATTTGTGTGGGTAGCCGAGTTTACGTCGGATAGCGTGCAGTTTAGTCAGCGCATGCTTCTTTGTCTTAGGAGACATCCAGTCTACGGTCTCGATACGTGCGGCATAAGCGATAAAGAGATCGTCCACAATAGCCTCAACTTTCTTCTTGGCGGCGCTGCCGAAATAGTGTTCGACGTAGAGTCTGCCGAGGAGCTCGCCGACGGCACCATTTACCGCGCCAAGTGCACGGCGCCACGGTGCGCGCATGTGCGTGGTCCCTGTGAGCGTCTTCCCGTAGAAAGAGAAGTGCTGCTTGTCGAGTGCGGTGGTAAGCAGTGGCGCGGCTCCGCCGATAAGATGCCACCGCAGATACTCCTGCCAGGCCGCGATTGGCTCTCGCGCTACGAGCGTATCTACACAGCGGATAAAGTCTGGCTGCATGACGGTAAGGCGCGTAAGTTTGGGCACCTTTGCCGCGCGGAAATACTGCTCCCAAGCAAGGTGCGGCGCGAGCTTCTTGAGCGCAGTGACCGTCATCGGGTTATTCAACTTATCGGGATCATACTGAAACTCCTTCGAGAGTGATGCGCGCGCGAGTTCGGTCTCGAGGCGCATGATCGTGGCACGCGCGGCGGCAGCCGCCGCGCGCGTATCGCCTGCAAGTCGCAAGGTCTTCTCTATGTGTTGTTCGTAGGCGGTGCGTACACGCAGAAACTCCGGCCCATCCTTTAGGTAGTAGTCGCGGTCAGGCATACCGATACCGCTTTGAGTGAGGAAGAGCGTGTAGCGCTCGGTGTTGTCCATATCTTGGTCAACAATCAGTGCCCACGGGCCGCCGCCCACCGAGGACTCAAGTTCACCGAAGAGGCGCGAGAGCTCGGCGGTATTTCGCACGGCCGTAATCTTCATCAGCCAGGGCGCGAGGGGCGCAAGTCCTTTCTTTTCTCGAGTCTTCTGGTCAAGGTACGATCGGGCGAGGTCACGGATCATCTGGCTGGGTGAGCCGTGGGGCGCAGGCCCTTTAGAAACGCGCGTAAGCAGGTCGCGCAATTCCCGTTCGGTCTTGTAGCGCAATACGCGGAAGGTGTCCCATACCGCTTCGTCCTTAGGGATAGGATTCTTCTTCAGCCAGGTGCCTGACGCGTAACGGTTGAAGTCGTCTTGCGGGCGGACTGAGGTGTCCATATCACGCGTATCAAAGCCCCAAGAGTTTTTCTTCATGTCTCGTCATGCTATCTTTTCCCCATATGACCGTCAATGAAGTACGCAGGCGCTACCTCGACTTTTTCGCTGCGCAGGGGCACACGATTATCCCCTCGGCGCCGATCGTGCCTGAGAACGACCCCACAACCCTCTTCACCAGCTCGGGGATGCAGCCCCTCGTGCCGTACCTCTTGGGGCAGCCGCACCCCGAGGGCACGCGCCTGGCCGACTCGCAGACCAGCTTCCGCGCGGGCGATATCGAGGAGGTGGGGGACAACCGCCACACCACTTTCTTCGAGATGCTGGGTAATTGGTCTTTAGGTGATTATTTTAAACAAGAGCAGCTCCCGTGGGTGTTTGAGTTTTTGACTAAAGAAGTGGGGCTCGATCCCGAAAAGCTCTACGTGACGGTGTTTGATGGTGCAGAGGATATTGGTGTGCCGCGTGACGAGGAGTCGATCGCGCTCTGGAAGAAGCTTTTCGGCGGGGTCGGTATCAGTGCGGAGTTCGTCTCGATCGGGAGTGAGGCACGCGGCTACGAGGTGGGTATGCAGGGCGCACGCATCTTTGGGTATACCGAGAAGAATTGGTGGAGCAGGGCAGGCGCGCCCGAGAAGATGCCTGAGGGCGAGCCAGGCGGTCCCGATTCAGAAATTTTCTATGACTTCGGTACTCCACATGACGAGAGGTGGGGTAAGGAATGCCACCCGAACTGTGATTGTGGCCGCTTCATGGAGATCGGCAATTCAGTCTTTATGGAGTACGTCAAAAAGAATGGTGCATTTGAGAAGCTTGCGCAGCAGAATGTTGACTTCGGCGGGGGGCTCGAGCGCGTTGCAGCGGCTTCGCAGGGTAACTCCGACGTGTTCATGCTCGATGTCTTTACTGCGGCGCGCGCCGTGCTCGAGCAGAAGTCAGGCACTGGGTACGCCGACACTGCGGCTACAACGTCGTTCCGGGTTATCCTCGACCATGTACGCGCGGCAGCATTTTTTATCGCGTCAGGTATCCGGCCGAGTAATAGCGAGCAGGGATACGTGCTCCGCCGCTTGATCCGCCGCTCAATCCGCGAGGCAGACAGGCTCGGGATCAGGGACGCGGTCTTGGCCGATGTTGCCGAGGGATTCGGCGCGGCGTACGCTGGGGCGTATCCCTTTGTGCAGGCCTCGGCGGCTACGATCAAGGACGAGCTTGAGAAGGAGGAGGCGCAGTTCCGCAAGACGCTGGCGCAGGGTATGCGTGAGCTTGAGAAGATGGGGCAGGAGATCGACGCTTTCACTCTCTTCACTACGTACGGGTTCCCGGTTGAGCTCACGGCCGAGATTGCCAAGGAGCGGGGGATCGCACTCGACCTCGATGCGGTGCAGAAGAAAATGGAAGAGCATCAGGCGCTCTCGCGTGCGGGTGCCGCGCAGAAGTTCGCGGGTGGCCTCGCCGACCATGCCGAGCAGACGATCCGTTATCACACCGCGCACCACCTACTCCTCAAGGCGCTCCAGATGGTCTTGGGCCCCGAAGTGCATCAGCGCGGAAGCAACATCACGAGCGAGCGCCTACGCATCGACTTCTCGTACGGGCAGAAGATGACTGATGAGCAGAAGCGGGAAGTGGAGCGGATCGTGAATGAGAAGATTGCTGAAGGCATTCCCGTGATCCGCACCGACATGCCTAAGGAGGAGGCAGAGAAGCTCGGTGCAGAGCATGAGTTTGGCGCGACGTATCCGGACACCGTCTCGGTTTATTCGGTTGGCCCACTCGACTCTGCGTTCTCAATAGAGTTTTGTGGTGGGCCGCATGTTACAAACACGAGCGAGCTCAAGGGTACATTTAGAATAGTTAAAGAAGAAGCCTCCTCCGCTGGCATTCGACGTATCAAGGCAGTGTTAGAATAACTAAATGAGTTTTTTGCGAGAGCTCTTTCGCATTGAGCGCAAGGAGTCGGTGGTTTTTATTGATATTGGCGCGAGTCGCGTCTCTGCTGCGGTGGTGCGCTATGTAGGGAGTGAGGTCCCGCTCATTATTTATTCGCGCGTTATCGCGATTGAGCCACAGTCGAACGAAAGCAACACAGCGGCCATGTTACGCACTTTCGAGCAGCTGATCACGGTCTTGCGCGACGAGGGTCGAGCAGCACTCCTGCGCGCAACGAGTGCGCAGCATATCGACGCGGTGCTGGTGGCGCTCGATGCGCCGTGGCAAGAGACCGTGATCTACAAGGAAGAGACCGTACGTGAGCGTGACTTTACCTTCACTAAGGCGCTCGTTACTGAGGCGCTTGAGCATGCGGTGATCCCTAAGGAGGGGAAGGTGTACACCGACGCAAGTGTGGTAGGCACCTTCCTTAATGGCTATCCCGTGCATGCGCCGTATGGCCATGTTACCCATCGTTCTCGGGTGCTCGTGCTTACCTCGTGTATGCCCGAAGCATTGCATACGGTGCTGCGGAGAGGGGTGCGCTCACTTACACGCACTCACCGAGTGGCGTTTATTGGCGGCGCATCCTTGCGGTATCAGGCGATGCGCATTGCCTTTGCGCATGAAGAGAACGCGCTGGTGCTTGATGCCACCAGCCCGCTGCCGGAGGTGGCCCTCATCCGTAATGGATTTTTGGTTATGGTGTCGAGCGCGCCTGAAGGTACGTCGGGGAATCTGCTCACTACAGAGTCGCTTACTCGACACTGCGCTGAAATTGCCAAGCAGTACCCGCTCCCGCGCACGGTGTTCTTGCTTGCGCGGTTTGATCAGGTAGAGCAGGTCAAGCAAACATTTAATGCCATGACATACGCTCCGCTCTGGTTGACGCACAACCCGCCCCGTCTGCTCGAGCTCACGACGAAGCACATGAATGGCCTCGTCTCCTACCTGGGTACTGCCGCACCAGACCTCCCGCTACTGCTTATGGCATTGTATTACCGATATCTTGAGCGGCCGCTCTAAGGCTGTGTAAGGGGCGTTGCGGGGGAGGCGAGGCTGGTATACTACGGGAGTATGCATAAATTTGATGACATAGTCCCTCCCTCACGGAGGAAGAGTGCTGATATGCCAAGTGTGGCTGAGGTTGCCGCACGGCACGGTCGCCGGAGGAGCCGGTTCCCTTACGGTACGGTGATCGTCGTACTCGTTATTATTGGCGCCTCGGCAGGTGCGCTGAGCTACTTCTCAAGCGCCAAGATTGAGGTGTTGCCCGACGCCGCCTCAGCGGCGGTGCAGGGCTCGTTTACGGCTGGAGGCACTGCTGAAGAGTTGCCGTTTAAGCTCGTTACAGCGCAGAAGGAGGCGGTGAAGACGGTTAAAGCAACTGGGACGAAGAATGTGACCTCCTCAGCCTCTGGCATGATCACTATCTCAAACACGGGTGCAACTGCACAGACGCTTCGGGCTACTACGCGTTTCGCGACACCTGCAGGTCTCATCTTCCGTATTCGTGAGGGCGTTAAGGTCCCTGGGGGCTCCGCGGCAAAGCCTGGGACGGTCACAGCCAAGGTCTACGCCGATCAGCCAGGTGCCTCGTACAATGTCGGCCCAAGCTCCTTTACGGTCCCGGGCTTTGCGGGGACGCCCCAGGCCGAGCAGGTTACGGCTAAATCGGCTGCAGCGATGACTGGTGGAGCCTCGGGTACGGTGCCGAGCGTGGATCCTGCCGAGGAGGCATCAGCCCGTGCTGAGCTCCGCACGGCGCTTGCTCCAGACCTCGAGAAGATCTTGCTCGAGCAGATTCCTGCGGGCTACGTGTTTGTCGCAGGCTCAGCGACCACTACCTACCAGGCCGCTGCGTCTGCGCCGGGAGAGTCGGCAACCGAAGCGCAATTGAAAGAGCAGGGGACTATCACCGCGGTCGTCTTCCCGAACGCGGCGCTTGCTAAGGCGATCGGTATGTCGGTCTCAGATCTTAATTATCAGGGTGCACCGCTCACGCTCTCTGGTGTCGAGAGCCTCAAACTCACTCCGGCGGGGGCGTTCCCAGGTAGCGAAGAAGAGAGCTTCTCCTTTACGCTCTCGGGCACCGCACCGCTCGTCTACTCAGTAGATACGGCGCGCATTGCTGCGGCGGTAGCAGGGAAGACCAAGTCTGCGGCCGAGGTGGCGTTGACCAACTACCCCGAGGTGAGCCGGGCCATCATCATTCTGCGGCCGTTCTGGAGGCAGTCGTTCCCCGAGGATCCGGCGGCTATCACGGTGACTGTGCAGAATCCTTAAGCGGCGGTTGACCATTTTAACCGGCCTTGCTACACTCAGTGTTGTACCTGCATGACTGAAGGAGAGGGAAAAGCGACGACGGTAGGCACCGTTACTGAGGTGTTGCCTGATTCGCTTTTCCGTGTCCAAATAAATCCAGTCGAAGAGGGTACTGAGGGGCAGCTGGTGCTGGCCTACCTTGCGGGTAAGATGCGCTTGCATCGGATCCGAGTCTTGGTGGGCGACCAGGTAGAGATGGTGCTTGACCCTTACGGGGGCCGAGCCCGGATCGTACGCCGTTTAACGTAACACTTACTAGTTTTTCCACGAGATAATGAAGGTACGTGCGTCTATCAAGAAGCAGCAACCGGGAGATCAGCTCGTCCGTCGTGGCGGACGCCTTTTTCGTATTAACAAGAAGAACCCCCGCCGTAAGGCGCGTCAGGGGTAGTTTCCTATGCGTATCGCCGGCGTAACACTCTCAGATGATAAGCAGCTCGTATACGCGCTGCCGTACCTCTATGGTATCGGTCCTGCCCGTGCGCGCGACATCCTCAACCAGGCAGGGGTACCGCTTACCAAGAAGGGTAAGGAGCTCACGAGCGACGAGGAGCAGAAGATCCGCTCACTCGCCGAGGCCTTCATGATCGAGGGTGAGCTCCGCCGTGAGGTAAGCCAGAACATCAAGCGCCTCAAGGATATTCATGCGGCTCGTGGCGAGCGTCATAGCCGAGGACTTCCGGTCCGGGGGCAGCGCACCAAGACCAACTCGCGCACGCGCCGCGGTCACGTGCGTAAGACCATGACCTCAGGTCGTCGTACGCTTGAAAAAACATAATCTATGGGAAAGAAACGAATCATCAAGAAGAGTGGTAAGGGCATGGACGCGGGCCGCAAGGAGCGCGCGATGTCTAAGGCGACTAAGCGCCACCTCGAGAAGGGGGTGCTTCATGTCGAGGCGACCTTCAACAACACTAAGGCGGTCCTTACCGACGAGAAGGGTAACGCTATTGTTAGTTCTTCAGCAGGCGCACTCGGCTTCTCAGGCGCACGCAAGTCGACGCCGTATGCAGCGGCGAAGGTGGGCGAGTTTCTCGGGGAAAAGGGCATGATGATCGGCCTCAAGGAGGCGTCGGTGGTTATCCGTGGTGTGGGCGCTGGCCGTCAGTCGGTGCTCCGCGCCTTCGCCACCAAGGGTATCCAGATCAAGTCGATCAAGGATGCAACGCCGGTGCCTCACAATGGTCCGCGTCCACCTAAGCCACGTCGCGTCTAAATCTACTATGAAAACAGGTCCACGATACAAACTCGCTAAACGACTCGGTGTTTCCGTCTTTGAGAAGGCGCAGACACAGAAGTTCGCACTCTCGGCCGACCGTAGCGCCCGTACCAAGCAGAAGGGCCGCGGTCGCCAGAGTGAGTACGGCAAGCAGATGCTTGAGAAGCAGAAGGTGCGCGTTACCTACGGCATCACGGAGAAGCAGTTCCGCAGCTACGTCGATAGGGCGCTCGCGGCACGCAGCGGCAAGCCGACCGATTACCTCCACGAGCTTCTCGAGCTCCGTCTCGACAACGTCGTCTGGCGGCTCGGGCTTGCCTCAACGCGCCGTGCTGCACGCCAGATGGTGGCGCATGGCCACGTGCTCGTACGTGGCAAGAAGATCCGCGTGCCCTCGTACCTCCTCTCGGTAGGCGAGGTTATCAAGGTGCGCGAGGGCTCGAAGGATCATGGTGCGCTCGTAGGCTTCGCAGAGCGCACGGCAGAAAAGAGCCTCCCGAGCTGGCTCACGTGGGATGTTAAGAAGATGGAGGGCTCGGTCGTGGAGCGTCCGACCGCCGCTTCGGCTGACCCGGCGGGCGACCTCACCACGGTGCTCTCGTTCTACACGAGGTAGTGCATTTATAAACCGGTAACTGATTTTGTTATGGAATACCACATTACGCTTCCCAGTAAGCCACGCATCGTCTCTGAAGAGGGCGTGCAAGGCATTTATGAAATAGATTCGCTCTATCCTGGGTATGGGCACACGCTCGGCAACTCGCTTCGCCGTATTATCCTCTCCTCGCTCCCCGGCGCATCAGTAACGCAGGTCAAGATCGAGGGTGTGCCGCACGAGTTTGCCACAGTTGAGGGCATGCGCGAGACGGTTATGGAGATGCTCCTTAACCTTAAGCGGGTGCAGTTTGTGCTCCATGGCGACGAGCCACAAACCATCACGCTCTCATCGAAGGGTGGTGAGGTTACCGCTAAGGATTTCAAACTCCCAAGCCAGGTAGAGATTCAGAACCCTGATCAGCACATTGCTGACTTGGCCGGAAAGGCAAGCCTCGAGCTCGAGGCAACGATTGATCGTGGTCTTGGCTATGTGCCTCGCGAGGTGCTCACCAAGGATAAGGTAAATATTGGCACGATCGCACTCGACGCAACCTTTACCCCGATCCGCCGCGTGAACTACGAGGTAGAGAACATGCGCGTCGGCGACCGTACCGACTTTAACCGTCTCCGATTGTTTATTGAGACGAACAATACGATCACGCCGCGCGAGGCGCTTGAGAAGTCGATCGAGATCATGATCCATCAGTTGAAGGCGGTGATCGGCTTCCAGGAGTCTGTAGCGCTACCAGCGAGCAGCGCAGCTGACGCAGGCCTTGCTGAGGGCACTACCGACACTACCAAGACCAAGGTTGCAGACCTCGGTCTCGCGCCGCGCATCACAAGCGCGCTCGAGGATGCCGGTATCAAGACTGCAGCAGGACTTACTCGTAAAACCGCGACGGCCTTGAAGGAGCTCGACGGTGTTGGCGACAAAGCAATCGAGGAGATTGCTAAGGCGCTTGCCGAGCTCGGGCTCACGCTTAAGGCTGACTAATCTACTATGGCGTACACCAAGAAAGCACGCGTATTTGGACGACCGGCGAACCAGCGTCGGGCGCTTATGCGTTCCTTGGCGCGCTCGCTCGTGATCCACGAGACCATCTCAACCACGGAGGCAAAGGCTAAAGAGCTTCGCCCGTTTGTTGAGCGTCTCGTCACCTACGCGAAGACCAACACTCTTGCCAGCCGTCGCCTCGCGATCAGCCGTTTGCAAGACGAGGCTGCAGTGAAGAAGCTCTTCACGGCGATTGGCCCGCGCTATGCAGATCGAAAGGGTGGCTACACGCGGATTGTTAAGCGTACGAAGCGTGGTGCCAATGATGCCCGCAAGCTTGCGTATATCGCCTTCGTATAGGATTATGGCTACTCCAATGAATACGCAGAAGAAATCAACCGCGAAGCCGGTATCGACCACCTACACGATCGATGCGACTGACCGCACGCTTGGCCGAGTGTGTAGCGAGGCGGCACATGCCTTGCTCGGCAAGCGCTCGGCACAGTTTGTTAAGAATCAGGCAATGCCGATCACGGTCATTGTCGAGAATGCGAGCAAGCTTCATCTCCCTAAGAAGCGTCAGGAGGGTAAGGTGTATACCCGCTACACGGGATACCCAGGCGGACTCCGTGAGATGAGTATGGACATGATGATCGAGAAGAAGGGGATCGAGGAGGTGGTGAAGAAGACGGTGGACGGGATGATCCCACGCAACAAGCTCCGTGCGCCGCGCATGAAGCATTTGATAGTAAAGGCATAATATGGCAACAACGTATATCACCGCAGTAGGGCGCCGTAAGACCTCGACCGCAAGTGTGCGCATGCACAAGGCGGCTAAGGCGAGCGTTATGGTCAACAACAAGGACGTGCGCGAATTCTTTAAAACAAGGGAGCGCGTCAAGGCGGCTGAGGAGGCGCTCGTGGTGGCAGAGAGCGCCGAGCACTACGAGGTTAAGGCGCATGTTGAGGGTGGTGGTGTCTCCTCACAGGCTGATGCGGTGCGCCACGCGATCGCTCGTGCACTCGTAAAGGCGGAGCCAGGCACCCGTGCCAAGCTTAAGAGCGCCGGCTTCCTCACCCGCGACCCGCGTGCCAAGGAGCGCAAGAAGCCAGGCTTGGTCAAGGCCCGCAAGCGCAAGCAATGGAGTAAGCGTTAAGCACGCACAAAAACCGCTCAGCCTGAGCGGTTTTTGTTTTGTATGATAGGGCGTGGTAGGCTCCTCTGTGGAAGGAGGTGAGGTCATGGGTCAGAACAAGCCGCCGTCATCGCGCTCGAGTATTAAGAACGCGAGACAGCGAGCCCTTGAAAAGGCCGAGATGCTCGGGTACCGGTTTAACCGGGATCACTGGCAGGAAGTGGCAGGAGGTGCACGTCTCAGATGTAAGAATAAGGGGTGCCAGGGGAGTCTTTTTCTCCGATACGGAGCAGACGATTTTCTCGATGCAGACAAGAACCCTACGGTGCACAAGCACCGCTGCCCCTACATTGTTCGGTACTTGAAGATCGGCGGGCGCCAGATGCCGCCACGGGGGAAGCCCACATACTAAACGGCCGGGAGGTTCCTACCTCCCGGCCGTTTTCTCTTACCCTGCGCAGCGGACGCTGCGCAGGGCTCTCGTGCGTCGCGCCTTCTTGCGCACTGCCGGCTTCCAGAGATCGTATTGGACGATCAGGCCGGTACTCGTCTCCTGGAAGACCTCGAGCTTGAGGTTGTAGCGGGCGACGTTGGCGATCGCACGGCGCACCTCTTGGTACCCGCTCGGGCACCGGTAGAGGTTGCGCCGCCCGCCGTCAGAGCAGAGCATGTCGCGGCACTCGGCCTCGCGGTACTGCTCGCCGATCACCTGAGCGAGGAACTCGTTCGTGTTGCCGTCATCGTTGATTGAATGCAGATACCATCGTGTATCCATCCTGCACCTCCGTAGAGAACTCCTTGTCTCACCCTACACCTTCGATCAAAAATGTCGAACAATGACTACGCTATACTGCACCCATGGCGAGTATGGAGGGTAGGCAAGAGGGCACCCCGTTTCGGGATCGGTTGGTTGAGAATACGGTCTCGATCTACCATGTGGGCAGAGAGAAGCTCTATGAGCTCGAGCGTGACCCGAGCAAGGTGGTGCGCGTAGAGACGTTTGAGGATTTGCTCAAGCGCTATGGAGAGAGTCGAGATCTTGCTGATCTTGTCGAGCTTGCAGCTACGGCCAGGAGAGCTTTTGAAGAGTTTGGCGATGTGTATGGTGTAGAGGTGCCGGTCTCGCTTGTGGTGGGGAAGGACCCTAAGGATCGCGATGCGATCTATGCGGTCACTGACAAGATCGAGGGGGTGAATCTTGACGCCGCTCCGCCCGCAGAGTTCAAGGAGCGCGCCGAGGCGCTCTACGAGATGCTGGCGCGCTATCATGCCGACAAGTGGGCGAGCGGCGAGCCGTTTCTGGTAGACGTAGACCGCCTATCGCAATACGTATACGGGCGTCCCTACGGTGCGTCCGAGAGCGAACCAGAAAAAGTGTACTTGGTAGATACTGACATTAAAGTGCTCGAGGGTACGGGGTTTGTGTACCGTGTCTTGCCGCACTTTGCACAGCAATTGGTGCAGGTCGAGCGGCACTATGGGGTACGGTTCGAGCGTGCGCGCGAGATCATAGAGCGCCTACTCCAAGAGCCCGTGCCTGAAGGCTTTACCGAGAAGGGCCGTGCTCAGATCGCCGCGCTTGTGGCAGAGACGAGGCAAGTGCTCGCCTGATTTTGACTACACAAAAACTTTCAGGCATAGTGAGTATATGAAGCCCTGGCATGGAGACGATATTGCAGAAGAGGATATTGTGCTCGAGGCAGAGAATAATGAGCCGCCTAAGGGTGGCGATGCAGAAAAGAAAGTTGCGAAGTTGAAGGCCGACCTAGCGGCGGCACTTGAGGAGAAGCAGGCCAATCTCGATGGCTGGCAGCGTGCTAAGGCCGATTATGTAAACCTGCTTAAGCGCGGTGAGGAGGCGAGCAAGGCTGCAGAAGAGAAGGGTAAGCTGAAAGCCGTCGAGACATTGCTCCCAGCCTTTGACGCGCTCGAGCGTGCTAAGGACCTGCCTGCCGGCAGGCAGGGCATGGATGAGGTGGTGAAGGGCTTTCTCGCGATTACCAAGCAGCTCGAGAGTGCGTTTGCCGCCCTAGGGCTCGAGGAGGTGGGACAGGTGGGTGAGGAGTTTAACCCGGCGCTGCACGAAGCCTTCGGACAGGACAAGGCAGAGAAGAGTGACGATGACGGGAAAATTACTGCGGTACTTGAGAGAGGGTGGCGGATCGGTGAGCGCGTGATACGCGCGGCAAAGGTGAGGGTTGCATCGGCGTAGACGTTTTCGTAAAATTACATCTCTAACAATCAAACATATGGCAAAAATTCTTGGAATTGACTTGGGCACAACAAACTGCGCGATGGCGATCGTGGAGGGTGGCGAGCCGCGCGTCCTCGAGAATGCTGAGGGCGCACGCACCACGCCTTCGATCGTTGCTGTAGGGAAGAGCGGCGAGCGCATTGTGGGCACGCTGGCCAAGCGTCAGTCGGTAACGAACCCTTTGAACACGATCTTCCAGATCAAGCGCTTTATCGGACACAACTTCGACGAGGCCGAAGTGCAGAAGGATAAGGCGGTGGTGCCCTTCGAGATGCAGAAGGCAGCCAACGGCGGCATCGAGGTGAAGATGAACGACAAGTGGTACCGCCCCGAGGAGATCTCGGCGATGATCCTCGGTAAGCTCAAGGCCGACGCCGAGGCCAAGACGGGCGAGAAGATCACCGAGGCAGTGATCACGGTGCCCGCTTACTTCAACGATGATCAGCGCTCGGCTACCAAGGCGGCAGGAGAGATCGCCGGCCTCACGGTCAAGCGCATCATCAACGAGCCGACCGCAGCGGCGCTCGCGTACGGATTTAATAAAAAGAAAGATGAGAAGATCGCGGTCTTCGACTTCGGCGGTGGTACCTTCGACATCTCGGTGCTCGATGTAGGCGATGACACCATAGAGGTCAAGAGCACCGACGGCGACGCACACTTGGGCGGCAAAGATATCGATCAAAAGATCATCAACTGGCTCGCCGACGAGTTTAAGAAGGAGAGCGGGGTAGACGTGCGCAGCGACGCGCTCGCGCGTCAGCGCCTCGACGAGGCCGCAGAGAAGGCCAAGATCGAGCTCTCGAGTGCGATGGAGACTGAGATCAACATCCCGTTCCTCACCTCGACCGACGCGGGTCCGCAGCATCTCCTGATCAAGATGAGTCGCGCCAAGCTCGAGGAGCTCGCAGGTGAGTTTATCGATCGCGCACTTGCTATCACTAAGCGCGCGATGGAGGCATCGCCCTTTAAGGTTGGTGACATCAGCGAGGTGATCCTGGTGGGTGGCCAGACCCGCATGCCGGCGATCCAAGCCGCAGTGGAGAAGTTCTTCGGTAAGAAGCCCAACCTCTCGGTGAACCCTGACGAGGTGGTGGCGATGGGCGCCGCGATCCAGGCGGGTATCCTCCAGGGCGATGTTAAGGACATTCTCCTGGTAGACGTGATCCCGCTCTCGCTCGCTATAGAGACCATGGGCGGCGTAGCGACGAAGCTTATCGAGCGCAACACCGCGATCCCAACCAGCCGCTCGCAGACCTTCTCGACGGCAGCTGACAATCAGCCATCGGTAGAGATCCATGTGACGCAGGGCGAGCGCGCCATGAGTGCCGACAATAAGTCGCTGGGTAAATTTATGCTCGACGGCATCCCACCGGCTCCTCGCGGTATGCCCCAGGTCGAGGTTACTTTTGACGTCGATGCCTCTGGCATTTTGACTGTGAAGGCCAAAGAGAAGACCACAGGAAAAGAGCAATCGATCCGCATCGAGGGCTCGACCGGCCTCTCCAAGGACGATATCGAGAAGATGAAGGCCGATGCTGCCGCCCACGAGGCCGACGACAAGAAGCGCGCTGAGCTGGTAGAGGCACGTAACATCGCCGACCAGGCAGTCTATGCCGCTGAGAAGGCGATCAAGGAAAATGGCGAGAAGGCCGGCCCCGAGGTGGTCAAGGAGGTGCAAGACAAGATCGATGCCGTAAAGACCGCGCAGAAGAGTGAGGATGCGGGCACCATCAAGACCGCGACCGAGGACCTCTCGCAAGCGCTGATGAAAATCGGCGAGGCGATGATGAAGGCTGATGAAGCGGCAAAGCCGACCGGCGATGCGGGCACACCGCCCCCAGCCGATAGTGCAGCGCCCACGGACGCAGAGTTTAAAGAGAAGCCAGAATAATGGCAAAGGATTATTACAAGGTGCTCGAGGTTGATCGTAAGGCCTCACCGGACGATATAAAAAAGGCGTTTCGTAAGCTCGCGCACAAGTATCACCCCGACAAGGGTGGTGGCGACGAGGCCAAGTTTAAGGAGGTGAGTGAGGCGTATGCGATCTTGAGCGATGAGAAGAAGCGTCGCGAGTACGACGCCTACGGCCAAGCGTTCCCTGGCGGCGCACCGGGCGGCGCGGGTGGTAATCCTTTTGCCGGCTTCGACTTCTCTCAGTTCCAACAGGGCTTTAACGGGGGAGTTGAGTTCGACTTTGGCGATATATTCGGCGATCTCTTTGGTGGTGGGAGACGCGGTGGCTCGCCGCGAGGGCAAGCGAGGGGACGCGACATCTCGATCGACATCGAGCTCTCGTTTAAGGAGGCAGTCTTTGGTGTTACGCGCGATGTACTGCTCACTAAAGTTTCTGCCTGCGGGGTGTGCAGCGGCTCGGGCGCTAAGCCAGGCACTGAACTCGATACCTGCAAGACCTGTAACGGGAGCGGCAAGGTGCACGAGGTGCGCAACTCAATCCTCGGACAATTTACCTCCACACGCGCATGCGCCACGTGCGAGGGCGCAGGCAAAGTGCCTAAGGAGAAGTGTGTGGAGTGTAAGGGGCACGGGGTGCGACCTAAGCAAGAAGAGATTCATCTCAAGGTACCAACAGGGATCGAGCATGGCGAGATGATCCGTATGCCGCGTATGGGCGAAGCGGTGAAGGGTGGGGTGCCCGGCGACCTCTATGTGAAGGTGCATGTGAAGCCGCACCCACTCTTTAGACGTGAGGGGGCAAATCTTGTCATGGATCTACCGGTCAAGCTTACCGACGCGCTCTCGGGCACCACGGTAACTATCCAAGCACTCGATGGGAAGAACTTGGAGGTAAAGATCCCACCGATGAAGCGTGCTGACGAGCTGCTTCGTATACGCGGCAAGGGGGTGCCGATGGGAGGCTCCTCGTACGGCGACTTGATCGTGCATCTAGAGGTGGCGCTCCCGCAGAAGCTCTCGAGCAAGGCGAAGAAAGCACTCGAGGAGCTGAGAGACGAGGGACTCTAAGATGTATAAGGCGATTGGGTTTGATTATGGGGGAGTGCTCGAGGTCTTCGACACCCCATACCCATTCGCAGAGATTGCTACACAGGTGGGGATTACGCTCGAGGACTTTCGTCGAGAGTATCTGAAGCGCAATCACCTTGCGAACGTCGAGAACCTTGAGTGGTATGAGGTGATCAAGCAGACGCTCTCGGCACTCGGCGTCTCGTCAGAGGCGCAAGAGCAGGCTATCGCGCGTATGCGCGCACACGAGAAGCATGCGCACCTCAATACTGAGTTGCTTGAGCTGATACCAAAGTTGCGTGCGCAAAGCCTCAAGGTCGGGCTCTTAAGTAATGCGTGGGCGGCACGTCGTAAAGACCTTGAAGCGAACGGAGTCGCGAAGCTCTTCGACGCGGTGTTGATCTCGGGCGAGATTGGGGCGCAGAAGCCACACCGAGAGGCTTTTGAGCACCTCTTTAAAGCGCTCGGTGTCGCGCCGAGCGAGCTCATTTTTATCGACGACTCACCCTTCAGTCTCGCCAAGTCCGCTGAAATTGGCTACACACCCCTTTTGTATAAAAACAACGAACAACTCTTCTCTGACCTAAAGGAGCTTGGTATATTGCGTTCATGAACAAGGACGGATTTTCAAAGATTGTTGCTGCGGCCGCTGGAGCTGCTGGCGCGTGGGAGGCTCTGCTATTTGTGTTTATCTTGTTATTTAGCATAGTCTCCGCGGTGAATGGTAAACAAGAAGCGATTCTTGGTTTTATCGCCTCCGGTCTGTTCGCCGCCAAGTTTTGGCAGACGCGAAAAGATCTGATTGAGGATGGAGTCTGGGAAGACGATGAGGATATCAACTCTCAAGACCCAGTTATCAAAGCAAAAGGAGATATACTAAAAGACAATGAACGCGAGTAGTAGCTTAGGTGGGGTGAACGAGTTAGCGACGAACACCGCGATAAGTGCGTGGAGCCTGGTGGGCGACTTCGCCATTGTGCTCGCGCTTGTGGCGCTCCTCTTTGTCTTCGCGTGGTATGTGGGGCGGGGCCCCTTTGTCTCCCTCGTGATCTCTTTTTACGGCGCATACGCCGTCTACACAGTGTTCCCGTATATGTCGTATCTCCCCTCAGCACCCACG
>JACCDR010338357.1_pt1 | contig 16199 bp, 16 predicted proteins | sample 7446431 | NCBI WGS metagenome assembly JACCDR01 (sample SAMN15323443, study PRJNA562643) | freshwater metagenome | isolation source: river surface water | place: USA:Blue River Watershed | collected 2017-08-17 | reverse complement strand
ATTACGGAAACTTACGGCATTGCCGTGGTCTTGCAAAGAAATTGGGCCTTTTGCTCCATGTACAGGGTTGGTCGGCTGACCAATATAATTGGTTACACCTTGAATTTGGGTATGGTTTTGTACCACTACACCATTATGAATTACGGTAACATATCCGGGTGTTTCGATACCGCCATTAACCGTAAAACGAGGAGCGGTATAAATAATATCATACACGTTCCAATCGCCCATTTTAGCAGTGGCATTTACCAACGGAGGCGTTTGTTTGTAAATCGACCCAGCTTGACCATTGCGATAAGTACGATTTTGGTACGAATTTAAGACTTGTACTTCGTAAATACCATGAAAAAACACGCCACTGTTGCCTCTTCCTTGGCTTTTCACGTTGTCGGGTTCAATCGGCGAACGCCATTCAATATGCAACTGGCAGTCGCCAAAATGTTTTTTGGTAGAAATATTTCCCGTGCCTTTCACCACCGTAAATGCACCATCTTTTACCTCCCAAAGAGCCGGGCCGCCATCTTTAACAGACTCCCATTCGTTCAGATTTTTTCCATCAAACAGCACAATGGCATCAGAAGGCACAGCACCTGGCGTAACAATACGCACTTCGGGGTCCCAGTATTCGGTGGCTTCTGGCTTTTCTGGATTTTTTTGGATAAAACGGGTGTCTTGTGCTTGAACTTTCAAACCTAAAAGGCAAATAGCCGCACTAAAAATGACATTCTTGTTGATTTTCATTTGAAAAAATGTTTAAGTTTAACAGATTTTAACCCTTTTCGTCAGGCATAGCCTTCAAAATTGAGTCGGGACGTAGTTTAAGTTTATAAAAAATCGTTGTAAATTTAGTAGCAAACTTGAATTAATATGAGAAATACCCAAAATAATTGGATTAAAATATTTATCCTGTCAGGGTTTACACTTATTTTGCCCAAAAGCTTTGGTCAAAAGCCTAGTTTTACGTATTTTGATGTAAATACCCTGTGTAATGATGCCAAGGTTTTGGCACTCAAAAATGATTTGCCCAAGGGCTGGCGTTTGAGAAGTAGCCGCTCTAATTTCTTTATCGAGCGTATCGAGCCGGTGTATTTGCCCAAAGAAGCCCTCAAAAGCATCGAGCATCAAACCCAACCAGTAGAAAAATGGATTGACGGAAAGAAGCTAATTTTGTTTAAAACCAAGGCGTATTTTTTGATGACGGTAGAGAAGCAATTGCCTACAGACCTACAAAAAAATAACAAATTTATCGGGCAGCGAGTTTATCTTTCAAAGGATTATACCTTTTTTCTTTGGCAAAAACATGGTTATACTTATTCCAACTATGTGTTGCCAACCAACCTATACGATGAATTTAGGTCGATAGAAAAGCTGTTATATACGCACTGGACACCCTAGTAATCAAACCACCAATCATAAATATCCTAACGAATATGATACCAAAAGTAAAAAAACGAGCGCCGGGCGAGCGGTTAATCAAACGAATGACTTTACGCACCAAATGGCTGCTATGTGCCGTTGCAGGCATTCTTTTATTCGGGTTTGGCTTGTCGGTTGTAACAGCCGCAGGCTATAAAAAAGGCGTTGGCGATGCCTTCTATATTTGGTTTTTGATGGGGACTTACGGGCTGATTATCACAGCATTGGGCTTAGTGTCATTGGGGCAAGCTATTCGATTTAGGGTATTAATGGACATCAATAAGAAGTTTCATAAACAAGAAAAAGACCTAGCCAAGCAACTCAAACGCCTCAACCGCTTGACGGAAGTGATGAAAACCAAAGAAGATAAAAAAGAGGAAAAGAAAGACGAGAAAAAGGCAAAGCTCAACGAAAGAAGACCTCAGCCCGTAAAAAAAGAAAACCTCGCCACTACCGACGAGGTTTAAATCTCTTAGAAGAAATTCCGAAAATTACTTCGCAGCCTTCGCAGCAAACTCTGCTTTGATTGCTTCAATGTCAACCAATTTGATTTCTGGTTTTTGACGCAAAAGCTTGATTGCTTCGACTTTGTTGGTGGCTATAGCCTTATTTCTTCTGTCCTTTCTTTTAAGTCTTGTAACTCCCATTATCAACAGATTTTTTGTTTGAGGTGCAAAAGTACAGAAATAATACATTTTATCCAATAGAAACTTGGTTATTCCTGCAAGATTTCCCTACAAAAGCAGCGTTTTTCACAGATAAAAACCCTTTAGGCTTCCAAAAACCTAAAGGGTTTGTTATTTTTGCGGACTTTTTCATACAAACATCGGCAGGTGTTTGTACAACCATAATAAAAAAAATAGATGAGTAAGCCGTCGTTAGTTAGAGGAACAAGAGATTTTGGCCCAGATAAAATGGTCAAAAGAAATTATATTTTTGATACCATCAAATCGGTTTTCCAACGTTTTGGATTTCAACCGCTCGAAACCCCTTCTATGGAAAACCTCTCCGTGTTGATGGGAAAATATGGAGAAGAAGGCGACCAACTTTTGTTCAAAATTCTTAACTCAGGAAATTTTTCAGAGAAAATTGGACAAGCCGACCTTGAAGAAGGCTATAAAAAATTAACAACCAAAATTTCGGAAAAAGGGCTTCGCTACGACCTCACCGTACCTTTTGCACGCTACGTAGTGATGAACCGCAACGAGTTGCCTTTACCTTTCAAACGTTACCAAATTCAGCCTGTTTGGCGTGCCGACCGCCCACAAAAAGGGCGTTATCGTGAATTTTACCAATGCGATGCCGACATCGTTGGTACAGATTCGCTGATTTGTGAAGCAGAAATCGTACAAATGGTGCATGAAGTAATGCAGGCTTTGGGCATTCGCTTTAACCTAAAAATTAATAACCGTAAAATCCTAACGGGGCTTTCGGAGGCGATTGGTGCGGCAGGACAAGAGGCGACGCTGGCTGTGGCAATTGATAAATTAGATAAAATTGGGCAAGAAAAAGTATTAGAAGAATTAGCCGAAAGGGGCTTTTCGGCAACAGCTTTGCAAAACCTTAGCCCTGTATTTGCTATTGCGGGAAGCAATGCCGAAAAATTTGCACAACTCGAAACCCTTTTGGCACAATCGGAAATAGGACAAAAAGGCATTGCCGAACTACGGCAAATGTGGGCGTATTTCACCGCTTTTGGCTTGACCGACGAGCATATCGAACTGGACCTTACGCTTGCCCGTGGCTTGTCGTATTATACAGGAGCAATTTTTGAAGTAAAAGCCCTTGATGTACAAATTGGGTCGATTACAGGCGGTGGTCGCTACGATAACCTTACGGGCACATTTGGCGTTCCAGGGCTTTCGGGTGTTGGCATTTCGTTTGGTGTTGACCGCATTTTTGATGTATTAGAAGAATTAAATTTATTTCCTGAAAATCAATCCGTTACAACCAAATTACTCTTCTGTCACTTTGGACAAAACGAATTGAGTTACGCTTTGCCTTTGTTACAAAAAGCCAGAGCAGCAGGAGTTAATGCGGAGGTTTATCCTGATGTGGTAAAAATCAAAAAGCAATTGGATTATGCCGACAAAAAACGCATTCCTTTTGTATGTATTATCGGCTCGGAAGAAATGGAAACAGGTAATTTGACCTTGAAAAATATGCTTTCGGGTGAGCAACAGAAATGTACGATTGAGCAGTTATTAGCCAACTTATAGGTTTTGTCTTATTCATAAAAATCCTTGCCAATAGATGTATTGGCAAGGATTTTTATGAATTATGATTCTCTAGCGTTTTCTTGCAATAGTTTCTCCAACATCGTCACCTGTTTTTGTTGTAAATCGAGTAATTCTTGTTGCTGATGAATAATCAAATGGTCGATTTTTTCATGTAAAATTCTAATTTCTAACTCCGATTTTAGGTTAATCATATAGTCTTTTTTAGCCCGTTCTCGGTCTTTTTCTTCCTGACGGTTTTGGCTCATCATAATCACGGGTGCTTGTCAAGACCTGATATTCATCTTCGTCTAGTTTATCAGCATAATGCCATCACTGATTACTCGCTTCTTGTGTAAGGGTTGCGGCTAGGTCTTTGCCTAGGTATTGGTCTATCAGATGATGAGCGGCATAAATCAGGGGAGTCATTACGATGGCCGATACAAATTTATACAAGTAGCTGTTCAAAGAAGTAGAAATCCATTGGTCAACCGTCCAATTACCAAAAAGCACGAAAGCAATACCAATTACCACAAAGCTATCAATGAGTTGCGACACCAAGGTAGAGCCTGTTGCTCGTAGCCAGATGCGTTCGCCTTTGGTTACTTTTCGGATAGAATGAAATACGTAGGCATCTAAAATTTGACTAATCAAAAATGCTGATAATGAGCCAGTGATAATACCTAAGCCTTGGCGGAATATTTTAGAAAAAGCTTCATTGATATTAAAATGGTCATTGCCTTCGTTGACCGACAACCAAAAATCGGCAGGAACAAGCAAGGTTGCTCCATAAATAATGATAAAACTGTAGGCAATAAAGCCAGCAGTCAGAAATGAAATTTTACGCACGCCATTGCGTCCAAAATATTCATTAATAATATCGGAAGTAATAAATACAAAAGGCCAGTTGAGTGCACCGGCTGGCTGGTTTAAATCCCAAGTGCCAAAAAATGTTTGTAAATGCAATGGCTCAAAGCCCAAGGTTTTTTCTACAGAAAAAATCTTCACTCCGATGATTTCTGCTACTAAGGCGTTGGTTAAAAAGATTCCTAAAAGAAAAATGTATAACTTGGTTCTTTTGGTATTGATTACACTGGCTTCGATAGACATAAGCAAATAAAAGTGAATGATGAAAGTTCAACTATGTTGGATATGATACGCACTCTCTTAACAACTAAAAATACAGGATTTGTTTTGAAAATAGTTCATAAACATCAAAAAAATACAAAAGCACAAAGTGTTGGCTTTGTGCTTTTGTATAAATTAATGATAAAATATGTTATTTTTTTGTTTTTCGATGGTTTTCAAAATGCGTACTAATTTTGCCTAAAGCCAATTCGAGTTGTTCTAAGTGCGGTAGAAAAACAATTCTGAAATGGTCGGGTTGTTTGTAATTAAAGCCCGTTCCTGCCACAACCAAAATGCGTTGTTCTTCTAAAAGACTTAGTACAAAATCGCCGTCATTTCTGAAATCAAATTGTTTTAAATCAAATTTTGGAAACAAATACATGGCTCCTTTAGGCTTTACGCAACTCACGCCTGGAATTGACACCAATTTTTCGTGCGTCAATTGCATTTGTTTGTACAAACGCCCCGTAGGAACAACCAAATCGTTGATAGATTGATAGCCCCCCAAAGCTGTTTGAATGCCATATTGGGTAATGACATTGGCACAAAGACGCATACTTGCCAAAAACTTGATACCTTCGATATACGATTTGGCTTTGTGTCTGGCACCTGTAAGAGCCATCCAGCCTCCTCTAAAACCAGCCGCACGGTAGTTTTTCGACATACCGCCCATGGTTACGATAAGCGTTTCTTCCGACATCCCAGCAGTGGTATGATGTACAGCACCGTCGTATAAGATTTTATCATAAATCTCATCGGCAAAGACAATCAGCTTATGTTTTTCGGCCAAGCGTACAATCCCTTCAATGATGCTTTTTTCATATACAGCCCCCGTCGGGTTGTTGGGGTTGATGAGTACGATGCCTCTTGTTCGTTTGGTGATTTTGGCTTCAATGTCTTTCAAATCAGGATTCCAGTCGGCGGCTTCGTCGCATACATAATGTACAGGAGTGCCACCAGCCAAGCCTACCGAGGTTGTCCAAAGTGGATAATCAGGCGAAGGAATCAAGATTTCGTCGCCAGTGTTGAGTAAGGCAGTCATTGAAAGCGTAATCAATTCGCTTACGCCGTTACCGATGTAAACGTCTTCGATGTCGATGTTACGAACACCACGGCTTTGGTAATATTGCATGACAGCCTTGCGGGCGGCAAACAAACCACGAGAATCAGCGTATCCTTGGGCGTTGCGAATATTCATGATGATGTCATGAATGATTTCGTCAGGAGTCTCAAAGCCAAAGGCCGCTGGGTTTCCGATGTTCAAAGAAGTGATTTTATAGCCCTCACGTTGTAGTTGAAGGGCCTTCTCATAAACCGGACCACGAATGTCGTAGTGGAGTGCATCAAGGCGACTACTTTTTAAGATTTCCATGCAATTGTAATTTTTTTGATAAGGACGGCAAAGTTCGTAAAAAATCATGAATCCTTGCACACACCAAGCTAGATTTTCCGTCCCTATCAAATAATTTACAGGCTTTTAGGTTGTTTCTACCGCAAAAATAGGCTTGCGTGTCTTCCATTTTCCTCGGGTAAAGTCTGGAATAGCCACAGCCGTAGAGCCTTTGGCAATGGATTGTTCTGACAAAGGACTAATAGCCGACCACGCAGCAGCGTCGTACACGTCGATTGGAGGGGTGGTTTTGTTTTGTATAGAAAGAATAAAATCTCTTAGCACAAAGTAATCCATACCGCCATGCCCTGCTCCTACAGCTTCCTGCTCAAATTGTTTCCAGAAGGCATGGTCGTATTTTTTCATATAGGCTTCGTCCGACTCCCAAACGTCGTGTTTTGCCGATACATTTTCTACATAAATTTGGTTGCCGTCGTCCATCCAAAGGCCGTTTGCCCCTTGTACCCTAAAGCCCAAAGAATAAGGCCGTGGCGAGTTGGTATCGTGGGTGATGAGAATGGTTTCGCCATTGGCACATTTAATCATGGTTTGTACCACGTCGCCAAGTTTGAAATTGACTTTGGCATTCGGATGCTTTTCGCCACCTTTATCCACTACGTATTTGTGCAAACCAATGCCTTTAGAAGCCATCGACGTAAGGTATAAAAATTGGTTTCCTCGGTTGATGTTTATCATCTCGGCAACTGGCCCAAGCCCATGCGTAGGGTACAAATCGCCATTGCGGTCAACAGAGTGCTGGGTACGCCATTTGGCTTCGCTGAAAGCATTTGCACCAAACTCAACACCACCGCCATAAGGCTGCTTGCCGTTGTTGAATTTTACGCCTCGTAGGTCGTGCTGATAGCCACATTGCAGGTGCGTAATTTCGCCAAAAAGATTGCTACGTACCATGTTGAGTACCGCCATGACATCACGACGATAGCATACATTTTCGAGTAGCATGCAATGGGCACCTGTTTTTTCAAAGGTATTTACCAAATCCCATGATTCTTGTAATTTAACGGTTGCCGATACTTCTAGCCCTGCGTATTTCCCTGCTTTCATGGTTGCCAATGCCATTGGTACGTGCCATTCCCAAGGCGTAGCAATTACAACGCCGTCGAGGTCGTCACGTTTGACCATGTTTTCAAAGTCGTGTTCGTTTTTACCATATACTGCGGCTTCTTTTTTGCCTGCTTCTCGCAAGATTTTTTGTGCTGCAGTAATGGCCTGCGGGTCGATGTCGCAAATACAAGTAACTTCTACCATCGGAAAAGCCAAGGTATTATGCAAATGGTTTCGGCCTCGTAAGCCTACACCTATAAAGCCCAAGCGTACTTTTTGGTCATTCTGGGTAGCCGATTTTCCTAATTGAGGCAACAACAAACTGCCTGCTACGGCTAGGCTAGTTTTTTGTAAAAAATCTCTGCGGTCAACTGTATTTTTCATAGAGGAAAAGATTTTTCTGATGATGGATGCTCGCATCAAAAAAGGCTGTTCCTGCTTGCCTTGAGCGGCAAGCAGAACAACCCTTGCTTTTAGTTATGTTGAAAAGTGCGTAAAATCGTAACTAGCATCGTCCACCTCTATCACGTATGCTTTGCCGCCTGCTTGTTCAATCGCTTCTACCACCGCTTCGGGGTTTTGCGGAGCATACGCAAACATACAACCACCACCACCTGAGCCATTGATTTTGCCTCCTAAAGCTCCTGCCGCTAAAGCTGCTTCTATCATACGGTCGATTTTGGGGGTTGATACCCGTTTGGCCTCACGCAAGTTTTGTTGATGTTGGTTGAGCAATGTTCCTAGCTGTGCGTGGTTGAGGGTGGGTTCAGCCAATAATTGTTTGGCTGGCTGCAAAATATCTCTGTCAGAAAGATTACTCCGCAATAGCATCAGCTCGTCGGCTGTGAGTATGTGCCTATAGTCGTCGGCTGATGCTAGTGGAGCGGTATGTAGTTCAAAGTAAGGATTATACGATTTAATTTTTTGGAGTGCGGTGAGCATTCCAAACTTCACATGTTTAAGTACGCCAATGGTATCTTTAGGTTGGAGCGAATCGCCCAATACAAAACTTCCAAGCGGAGGAGTAAAAGTTTTAATGTGCATCGAAGGAACCGTTTCCATGTACATTACTTGTCCGACGGCTGTGGCATAATGGTCCATTTTGCCCCCAGGTTCGCCAAATTCTTCTACTTCTGCCAAATAAGCCAATGCTGCTATTTCTTCTAAATTGATAGGATAATTGGCCAGTTTAAGCAAAAAATGTGTCCACGTAACCACCAATGCCGATGAGCTTGACGTACCAGAATTAATCGGAATATTGCCTTGCACCGTGGCTTCAATGCCTTTGTCGAATGACAGCCCTTTTTCTCTTGCCAAAACATTCATCACGCTTTTGAAATAATCACGTGACTGCCTATACACCGAGCGCTCTTCCAACAAGAAATATTCTTGTTTTTGAATATCTGGTAAATCAATATTTACCAATGTATCGCTGCGGTAATGCCCTGTAAGTTGGATTCTTTTAGAGATGGCTGCGGCTATTACGGGCAGACCCAAATAGTCTTGGTGTTCTCCAAACAAACAAATGCGGCCAGGTGTCGTAATTCCTAGTAATGCGTCGGTCATGGGTTGCGTGGTCATCGTCTTATTCAAAAATACTTTTTTAAAAGATAAAAGTTTCAACAGTAAAGCGTATAGACTGTATAAAAAAACTGTGCAACCGATTGTGCAGTATTGCACAATCGGTTGCACAAATAAAAAGAAAAGTAACAGTTTTTTTATCGACCAATGCTTGGCAGAGGAACAAAACCCTGTTCGCCTTCAATTGTAGGAAATTCCTGTGCTTGCCAACGGATTTTAGCTTCTTCAATCAAGGCTTTGTCGGTTGCAACAAAATTCCAGTACATAAATCTTTCTTCGGGAAAAGGTTCGCCACCGAAAATATAAACGGTTGTGCCAGCCTGCATCGTAAATTCGCAAAGGCTACCCGATTGTGCTACCAAAATACGCCTTGGCTCAAAAATATGTCCTTCGCTTTCTACTTCTCCTTCGAGAATATACATCGCCGATTCGCCGTAAAGTCTATCGCTCAGGTTAATAACCGTGCTGTCACTGGCGGTAAGTTCTATCAAAAATAAAGGGCTATACACAGGTACTGGCGACTCGTGCCCAAGTGCTTTGCCTGCAATGAGTTTGTAGCTTACACAATCTTCTTGCCATGTGGGTAGTTGGTCGGCTTCGGCATGATAAAAACTGGGCGGCATTTGTTCTAAGGCTTTGGGCAGGGCTACCCAAATTTGTAAACCATGCAAGGATTTATCAGATTGTCGTAGATGTGTGGGAGTACGCTCCGAATGTACAATCCCATTGCCGGCGGTCATCCAATTGACAGCCCTAGGCTGAATTTCGACGGCTGTACCTAGGCTATCACGGTGCATAATACTGCCTTCAAACAAATACGTAAGGGTGGATAGCCCGATGTGTGGATGTGACTCAACATCGAAGTTTTCGTACTCACTTAGTTTGACAGGCCCCAGATGGTCGATAAAAGTAAAAGGTCCAACCATTCGTTTGGTACGAAAAGGCAACAAACGACCAACCATAAAATTGCCCATTAGGTGTGGGCGTTCTTCGATAATGTGACTGATATTTGACATAGCGATGACGTTTAGACAAACTTTTTATAACGAATATAAGCAAGGGAAACAACAACAACTAAAGTAAAAGTTGTTGTTTCCTGATATTTAGAAAAATTGCCAATATGCTCTCAAAAATTTGAATAGTACAAGTCAACACTAGGTTTTACAATCTTGCCAATAGTTCTGCTTTTTTAATAGAAAACTCTTCTTCGGTTAAGACTCCTTTTTGAAATAATCCAGCTAATCGTTCTATTTGTGTAAAAATAATGTCGTCACTGCCTGTTGACGAACCAAGGGAAGTAGGCAAAACGGTAGGCATCTCAATAGCAGCAACTTCTTGTGGATAATTGGCTTGTTGATTCTCCACGGGTTTTGGGGTATCTATGCTTGGTGTGGGAGTAAACACAGGTACTTGTTGCGTAGTGCCATCAGTAGTTGAAACAAGAGGCAACGAAGCAAGTGTAACATAGCCAAATTGGCTAGTAAACGACACTGACGAATCTCCACCTTGCTGTTGTGATACACCCGAAATATAATGTGATAAGGTATTATACACCGATATTACTCCGTTGATTTCGAGGGCGAGGCGACAAACTGGTGCAGGGAAAAAAGCATATTTAACGTTGTTTTGTGCTCCAGAAGAGGAAGGACTTCCTAATTCGGATGGCCACCAATTGCTGCCCATCCTCATACCAGTAGAAGACGGAGATACATTGCTATAAATCACTTGATTGGCTGTCAAGTTGGATAATTCTTGACAAAGGTTATTTACGGTGTTTTTCAAAGAATAATTAAACATATCGCCTACCATTGTCATGCCTCCACTCATCCACTGCCCATTACCACCTAATTCATAAATATTAAATTGAGCCATCGACCCACCTCCATTTTCTACTGCTTGTAGCATCGCTAATACAGCCTCTTGGCTGAGGTTATAACGTGATGCTATAGCGTTGATTTGTTGTATGCCTTCAGGCGTAAGTTGTTTCATGATATGATTTGTCAAAACTGTTGAGTATAAAGATACTACTTTTTAAAGCGTATTACTGTAGTTGTAGTATATAAGGTTCAAGAATTAAAATAAAAGAAATGCTGATGTGATTTATTCAAGATAAAACTACACTAATCAGTTTTTTTTGTATAAAATACTTAACTTGTTCAGAGAATATATACAAACGTATCAAATCAATAGCTCAAATGATACAGAAACACGGAATCGTTCTAGGTTTATTGGTAGGCTTATCGCTAATTGTGGGCTCAACGCATTGGTATCCGGGCGGCTCCCAGCAAGATGTGCGTTCGGTGGGATTCAGTTGGCAACACAACTACGTATGCGATTTGTTAGACACACGAGCGGTCAATGGTGCGCTTAATCCGGCCAAATGGACTGCCATAACAGGCTTGTTTGTGTTGTGCTTTAGTCTGGCTTGTTTTTTTTATAGCATTGCTCAAAAACAGCCTTTGGCAACATACCGCAACATCATGTCGATAGCGGGTATTGCTGCTCCATTTTTTGCCTTTTGGTTGTTTACGCCGTATCACAATGCGATGCTTGCTTTGGGGAGTAGTTGTGCATTGGTGGCGTTGGTGTGTTTACTGGGCTCGCTCATAGCAAGCCAGTACTACGGATACGCAGGTGCCGGAATTGTATGCTTGGGGTTGGTATGCCTTGCCAATTATATGTACTACAGCCGACATGGCGTAGAACTGCTACCTACTACGCAAAAACTAAGCCTTGTATGTACACTTTTGTGGCTATTGGTGCTGTATTATGTGTTGCCAGAACGACAACCATAAGAAAAAAAAGATTTATTTTTTTTGAGTGATGGCCTCGTCTAGCCTTATAAAAGCAAAAAATGCAACTAGCGACTGACTTATCCGAAATGCTATTTCCATCCTGTGTTGCTATCAAAAGACTAAGGCACGGTTTTTGAGCATTTTTACGGAATTAGTGGTAAAGGAGAAATACTTACACAAACGTACAAAAACAAAAAAAGCAGACTTAATAAGACTGCTTTTTTGAATTACACTTCATCAACAAACTAAAAACCAAATAAAACTACTTTATAATTATCGTAGTCAATCTGATAATATGAGAATAAAAGTAAAAAGAAAATTTTATTTTGTCAAAATACTTTTTCTCAAAATTTCAGATAAATTGCTGTAGGAGAAGGACTCGAACCTCCACGGTGTAGTTAGGTATAGTACAAAATCTGGTGGTCAACCCCAGTCTGTCTTGCGACAGGCATTATACTAACTTTGTCCATGAATCACCACCCCCGAGACAGGAGGGCACGTCTGCCAAATTTCATCACCCTACAGTATTGTTGTCGTTGTTTCGTTTAACTTGACACTGCAAAATTAATAATAGCTTCATTATATTGCAAATATTTTATAAAAAAAACTTTAAATTTATATTATTTTTAAAAAATGATTATTTTTATTGTCAAATTTTCAATAATTACCATTTGAGAAGGCATTTTTTTTGAAAAAATTGTAAAACATTTGTAATCATTTCTAACTAAGTAATTGTTACTATGGGAAAAAATCCAGAAATCGACGATATTGATTTGAAAATACTAGGCCTTTTGATGAATGATGCCAATATGCCTTATACCGAAATTGGCAAAAAAATTCATGTATCGGGTGGTACTGTACACGTGCGTATGAACAAAATGGAGGAGGCTGGCATTGTCAAAGGCTCACAATTGATTGTGGACCATACCAAGCTTGGTTGGGATATTTCGGCATTTTTGGGGATTTACCTCGATAAAAGCTCTTTGTATGCCGAAGTGGCCGACCACCTCATGAAAATCCCCGAAGTGGTAAGCATCAATTATACCACGGGGATTTATTCTATTTTTGCTAAAATTGTCTGCCGTGATACCGTGCACCTAAGAGAAGTATTGCACGACAAAATTCAAAAAGTAGCGGGCATTCAGCGTACAGAAACCTTCATTTCTTTAGAAGAGTCGGTCAATAGGGCTGTGCCTTTTGCTAAGATGTAGTTTCCTCAACGCCATATTGCTTGTATTCGTATAATTTTTCCTATAGATTTTCTAAAAAAATCGTAAAAAATGCGATTTTACTGACAAAAATCATAGAATAATTAGAAAAATTCTAAATTAGCGAACTTTTCTTGTGCTTTTTGGTTTAATTTTGTGTGAGAATCACAGTGTTGTATTCATTATATATTTGAAGATAACTTCTAGCCAAAGGTTATCCGTGCGTTTTTAACAAATTTAAGACAATGGCAAAAGAAGAAATTGATATTTTAGAGGAAATCACCTCGTCTGAGTATAAATATGGTTTTGAAAGCCATTTTGAAACCGACGAAATTGTGGCAGGTCTCAACGAAGACGTTATTCGCCAAATTTCAGCCAAAAAGAATGAGCCAGCATGGATGCTCGAATGGCGTTTGAGTGCCTTCCGTGTATGGCAAGGCATGACCGAACCCCAGTGGGCAAACGTACAGTATAAGCCTGTCGATTACCAACAAATCAAATATTACTCTGCCCCCAAAAAGGTAAAAGTGCTTAATTCCTTAGACGAAATCGACCCAGAATTGCGTCGTACTTTTGAGAAATTAGGTATTTCTTTAGATGAGCAAAAACGCTTGTCGGGCGTGGCGGTCGATGCCGTAATCGACTCGGTGTCGGTGGCGACTACTTTTAAAGCTACGTTGGCCGAAAAAGGCATCATTTTCTGCTCAATGTCTGAGGCGATTCAAGAACACCCCGAATTAATTAAAAAATACTTGGGGTCGGTTGTGCCTGTCAAAGACAACTTTTTCTCGGCACTCAACGCTGCGGTATTTTCGGATGGTTCGTTTTGTTATATTCCCAAAGGTGTTCGTTGCCCAATGGAATTGTCAACGTATTTCCGTATCAATGCGGCTGGTACAGGACAGTTTGAGCGTACTTTGATTGTTGCCGACGAAGGGTCTTATGTGAGTTACCTCGAAGGTTGTACCGCTCCTATGCGTGACGAAAACCAATTGCACGCTGCGGTGGTTGAAATTTTTGCCCACGAAAACGCAGAAGTAAAATACTCGACGGTACAAAACTGGTACCCGGGCGACAAAGAAGGTAAAGGAGGTATTTACAACTTTGTTACCAAGCGTGGCATTTGCGATGGTGCAAATTCAAAAATATCTTGGACGCAAGTAGAAACGGGTTCGGCTATTACGTGGAAATATCCTTCGGTTATCTTAAAAGGCGATAATTCTATTGGCGAATTTTATTCGGTGGCCGTTACCAATAATATGCAACAAGCCGATACAGGTACTAAAATGGTACATATCGGAAAAAATACGAAATCTCGTATTGTATCGAAAGGAATTTCGGCAGGACGCTCGCAAAACTCTTACCGTGGATTGGTAGAAGTAATGAAACGTGCCGAAAATGCCCGTAACTTCTCACAATGCGATTCGCTGTTGATGGGCGACCGTTGCGGGGCGCATACTTTCCCTTATATTGAGGTAAAAAACAAAACGGCAACCGTAGAACACGAAGCTACTACTTCTAAAATTGGAGAAGACCAAATTTTCTATTGTAATCAAAGAGGCATTTCTACCGAAGCCGCCATTGCCTTGATTGTCAATGGTTATGCCAAAGAAGTACTCAACCAGTTGCCTATGGAATTTGCGGTAGAAGCACAAAAACTATTGGCTATTTCATTAGAAGGCTCGGTGGGCTAAAGATTTTTTATATTAGAACTAATGATTGTTACCAAGGCTTCCGAATGTTTTCGGAAGCCTTTTTTATGCTTATATTTTGTTGAAATGTTTTCAACTCACTTTTATATCGAAACTACTCAACAAGCCTAGTACTTCGGGCATAGAGAATTGGGCTTGTTTGATACGATTTTGATTCGGATGGATGGTATAATGATAGGCTTTCCGAAAATCGGCTTTTTCTAAATTGGTTTGGTCAAAAGAAGCGTCACGCAAGTCGCAACCTTCAAATGATGCCTGTGAAAGGTCACATTCGCTGCAATCAATTTCTTGTAACTGACAGTTTTTAAAGGTTGTTTTTTTCAGTTTGAGACGATAAAAAGAAGCGTGCTGTAGGTTGCAATTTTCAAAATAAAGCGATAGACCAAAAGTATTACATTGGTCGAATCGCAGCCCTAACAACTTAGAATCGAAGAATTTAACATTCCGAAAGGCGGTGCCTTGCAGCGATACCAAGCTCAGGTTACAATGGCTAAAGATACAGTCGATAAACTTGCTGTTGGTCAAGTTTACCTGCGTAAAATCGCAATGTTCAAAGCGACAATATTCGTATTCGCCCATAACGAAGGGCGTATCACCAAACGTGATTTTTTCAAAAGTTTTATCTTCAAAATACATCTAACAATATCGAATTTAGGGTAAATTACACCGATGTGGATAGCAATACGGCAAGAGCTTCTAGGGTTTTCCAATGCCTTGTGGTAACGGTCACTTTGAGCTTACGCTCTAAAAAGCCTTGCGATAATTTAGTCTTATGATAAGGCGTAACGCAATACAAATAAAGTGCTTTGGCGGTACAAATGAGTTGGTCGGGTTGGTAGTCCACTTCTTGTAGCTTTTCAAGCAAGGCTTCGGCAGGTTTTTCGGCAATGAAGTTAACATACAATTGCTCTTGCTGGTTTACGAAAGGATTTTCTTTCATAATGGTTTTGAAATGGGTCGTTGTCATAGTAATAACAGGAACTTCAAAACCGTATGTTGCCAAAATAGCCTCGCTAAGTTGTTGATTTAACCATGATGTATCGGTTTGTTTATGCTCAAAAATGATATTTCCACTTTGAATATAGCTTTGTACTTTTGTTGCTTCAAGAGCCATAAAAGTTTGTTTGAGGGCATCCATCTTAATGATGCGTTTTCCTCCTACATTGATACCTCGTAAAAAACAGATATATTGTGGCATACATTTTGAATGTTTGATGTAAAAATAAAGCCATTCCAACTACATTCCTACATCAAACACCCAAAATACCGCAAAAGAGATAGAACGACTATTCTTTTAGATAGCTTGTCCTGTCTTTTTGATGGGTTGAGGCTTGATTTTAATGGGATTAGGGGTTTTAAATTTAACCCATTCTCTTTTTAAGTATTCCTATCAACTACAAAAATTCACAGCATTCCTCTTTAAAAATTCACCTGAATATCATTCCAAGCCCAAACCTTATAATCTGTTCTATTTTGGCTTTGATTACCTCCATAAACTAAAATTTTTCTATGAATACTTTTTCCCCCTATCATTGCTAATTGGTCTAATCCTTCAAAGAGTTTAGGCAGAATTGTCTGGGTTGCTTTAATTTCTACTATATCATAATTGGTATCATTGCTTACCATTAAATCAACCTCATGTCCATTAGAATCTCGCCAATAATAAAATTCTTTAAACAAATTACGAT